>Ga0247694_1000015_pt1 | contig 105481 bp, 89 predicted proteins | sample CNK35_metaG_FD_182736 | JGI IMG/M metagenome (GOLD analysis project Ga0247694, IMG submission 182736) | Soil microbial communities from Purdue University Martell Research Forest, Indiana, United States - CNK35 | ecosystem: Environmental > Terrestrial > Soil > Temperate forest > Bulk soil...
GGAGCGAACCAACCGCGGACGCTTCGTTTGCTGCCATTTTCGATTTAATCAAGTTCGGAATTGCGATGGCCGCGATGATCAGAATGATCGCCACGACGATCAGCAACTCGATAAGAGAGAAACCCTTCTGTTTTTTCATTTAAAACAGTCTCCTGACAAAAATTGCCTGGATAATTTCCTCGCTCCCAATTGTTACGCAAGATTGCCTCCATCATCAACCAAAAATTGTGCTGTTGAATACAAATGGCTTAGCTAAAGCGCTACGGGTTCGAAGGGCATGTTGGGGTGACTACGGGGCGGAAGTTGCCGGAAAACGTCGACTTTATTCGTTGGAGGCCCCTTACATTTGACAATTTGTGTCAGAAACCATGAACGGTTGGGGCTCAGATTCGGGCTCGGAGACCGTCGACATTTGCAGTTCTGGAAACTCGGCCAAGGACAGACCGTCCCGGTAATGCAGAAGAAAGATAGCCTGTCGTAGACTCAAGATTCAGTTCGACTTCGCCGTGCCGAGTTCGTTCCGTTCCGAACCAGGATCCCGACCGATTTATCTTATGAAGATGCCGCCGGCGCAGACTTCACCAATTCCCACTCAACCCGAACCGGATTCTCGGAACATGTGGCAACATCGGTTCGGCTACAGCGAGACAGTCAAGCTGTTGGCGCTGCTCGTCGCGTTCACGCTTCCTGCATTGCTGTTTCTGCGCAACTTCTACATGTCGGACCCGGATTTCGGCTGGCATCTGCGGGCCGGGGAATGGATATTGTCCCACCGCGCGGTTCCCTACACCGATCCTTTCTCCGTCTACGGGGCGGGCAAACCTTGGTACGACTACAGCTGGCTGTTCGACATTTTTTTTGCACTCGTCTACCGGATCTTCGGGCTGAAGGGATTTGCACTGCTGGAAGTTGCGTTTCGTGTCGCGACTCCGGTTTTTCTGTTTCGCATGGCGCGGAAATTGGAGCTGGCTTTCTGGCCGGCGGCGGTCTGCGCCGCGCTCGCGGCGTATTCGATCTCCAGTATTTATGCGCCGCGGCCAGGAATGATCACGATTTTGTTTTTCGCACTTGAGCTGGAGCTCTTGTTGACGGCGGTGAACAAGGGGAAATTCGCGCGACTGTATTGGCTTGTTCCTCTGTTTGCGGTGTGGGCCAGCGTGCATATTCAATTCATTCACGGGCTGATCGTGCTTGCGCTATTTGCGGGTGAGCCGATTCTGAATTTTGTGGTCCGGCACAAGGCAGACCCCGCCGCGCTTCCAGCCAAATCCTGGTGGGTACTTGCGGCGTCATTTCTAGCGACGCTATTTACCCCGTATGGGTGGCATATTTACTCAACCGTTTTTATCTACGCGCGGCAAAAACACATCTATGATTCGATTATAGAGATGCTTCCGATGAGTTTCCGGCAACCATTCCACTTCGTGTTGGTTTTTCTTGCGCTGAGTGCGGCGTGCGCGCTCGGTTGGCGTCGCAACCTGCGTCCCGTTTATCTCGCCCTGTTCGCGTTTGCAGCGGTACTCGGGTTCCGCTCGATCAAGGACAGCTGGATTCTCGCGCTGGTTTCAGTTGCGCTGATCGCCGCTGCCCAGAGAGCGAACACGGGTGACACCGCACACATCCCATCGCTTGCGACGAAAAACAAGTTTGCTTTGGGCATCTGTATGGCCGCTGTTCTGGCCGTAGCCTGGCGCCGCTACGACGTGACAAACAGCTGGATCGAAATGGGGCTTGCGGGAAGCTATCCCGAAGCGGCAGTGCGGTACGTCGAGAGCCACCACCTGCAAGGCCCCCTCTACAACGATTTCACGAGCGGCGGCTTTCTAATATGGCGGCTGCCTTCGATTCCGGTGTCAATCGATGGGCGCACCAACGTGCATGGCGACGAACGCGTAAAGGCCTACACCGATGCGCTGAGGGGGCTTTCTGGTTGGGAAAAAGACCCGGATCTGGCCCAAGCCAATTTAATTATCTGGCCGGCGAAGTCGCCGCTCTCGGCTTTGCTGCGTTGCGACCCGCGATTTAGACAAGTTTTTGCGGACCCAGAAGCCGTCGTGTTCGTGCGTAAATAAGCGCCCGCCGCAGCGACGACGGCTGTTCTACAGATTGTGTTTTTTCGCGTAGTGCCGGAACGACCGGTACGAGATGTGCAGCAATTCGGAAGCCCTCGTTCGAACGCCGTCGGATTTCTCCAGGGCGGCGGCGATATAACGGCGCTCCGCTTCCGCGATTTCCTTTTCGAAATCTACACCTTCCGGTGGAAGTTCTGTGCCGTGACCGTTGTTATTCGCCATCGCAGAGGGACCGGCATAGCCGGCAATCCGGTCAGGCAGAGAGCCAAGCGAAACTTCCGAGCCGCTTTCCAATGCGATTGCCCGCTCAATGGTATTTTCCAGCTCGCGAACGTTTCCGGGCCAATCGTAGGCTTCCAGTTTCCGCAACGCTTCCGACGAAATTCCGCCAATCGGCTTTTCCATGCTTTTGCGGAAGCGCTCCAGAAAGTGCCGGGCGAGCAGAGGAATGTCTTCGCGCCTCTCACGCAAAGGCGGCAGCTGAATCGGAATCACGCTCAACCGGTAATACAAGTCCTCACGGAACCGGCCTTCGGCAATTTCCTTTTCGAATTCTTTGTTCGTAGCCGCGATGACGCGGACGTCCACGTCAATTTCTTCGGTGCTCCCGATTGGCCGAACTTTGCCTTCCTGGAGGACGCGGTACAACTTCACCTGCATGGTCAGACTCATGTTGCCGATTTCGTCCATAAACAGCGTGCCACCGTGTGCCGCTTGAAAGAGGCCTTGACGGTTTTCATTCGCGCCGGTGAACGCGCCTTTCATGTAACCGAAAAGCTCGGACTCGAGCAGCGTTTCCGGAAATGCTCCGCAGTTGATCGTAATGAACGGCTCCTGCGACCGCTGGCTGTTCTCGTGGATCGCGCGTGCAACCAACTCTTTACCGGTTCCGCTCTCACCGGTTATCAGCACGCGGCTCGACTGCGGCGCGATCGTTTGGATCAGCTCGAAAATAGCGCGCATCTTCGGGCTCTGGCCCAGAATATTGTCGAGGCCGGTCAAGCGGCGCAATTCCCTGCGCAGGTAACCTGCTTCTTTCCGCCACTTCAAATTTTCCGAGACGCCACCTACGGTGCGGCGGATCTGATCTACAAGGTCGTGATCCTTAATTACGTAGCGGTCTGCCCCAGCATTTATTGCCGCGATCGCCGTCTCAACCGTCGGCACTCCGGTTATCAAAAGAAAGAAGCACGTCGGAGAGACTTCCTTCACAAATTTCAGAAGTTCCAACCCGTCAGCGCCGGGCATTCTGACGTCGGAAATAACGATGTCGAAAATCTGGGATTCAAGTTTGCGCTTCGCGGCCTCGACGGTGTTTGCCACTTCCACTCTGTGGCCTTCTTTGCGGAATGTAATCTCGAGCAGTTCGCAGATCGACCGTTCATCGTCTACGACCAGAATGTGGGCCGTATCGCGAACCGTTGTTTCTTTTGGGGCAGTTTTAATCGCTTGCATACGTCCTCACGCCACTCGTGGAAGTTCCACGATGAATTCCGCTCCCTTGTCTTTTTCCGAAATCACCGTGATGTGTCCGCTGTGTGCCTGAACAATCTGGTACACGATGGACAAGCCGAGCCCGGTGCCGCCTGCAAAATTAGATTGTAGCGGCTCAAAAATCTTTGCCTTTTGCTTCGCATCCAGACCGACGCCCGTGTCCCGAAATGCCACACGGAGCCAGAATGGGCGTTCGTCCACACTGACCGTTAACTTTCCGCCGTCCGGCATCGCACGCAATGCGTTATCGCACAAATTCCAGAAAACTTGCCGAATTCGCCCGGAATCCACGCGCGCCTTGATTTCTTTGCCGTTGTAGGTTCGTTCGATCGCATACTTGGTGCTCACTTCCGGCTTTTTCTCCAGCAGGGTGAGCGTCTCCTCAAGCAGAGAACGCACATCGGCTTCCTTGAATTCGTATGACTTTTCGCGCGAATAGTTCAGGAAGTCCGTGATGATCTGATTCAGGCGCTCGGATTCGCGTCCCACAATATTGACAAGATGCTTTTCATCCTCTTCCAACGGCGCCATGCGGCCCAATTCCTTCACGGCTCCGGCCATAGCCGTCAGCGGTTGCCGGATTTCATGGGCGATCGCGGCGGAGAGCCGCCCCAGCGCCGCCATGCGTTCCTTGGTCGCGACCTCCTGTTCCAGTCTGCGAAGTTCGGTTAAGTCCTGGAAATTAAACACGTACCCGCTGCGCGAAGCGTCGCGGGAACGCAAAGGGGAAACGCTAATTCCTATGTACCGATGCTGGCCGTCAGGCGTCTGGAATTCCACTTCCCTCCGCTGGCCGGTTTTCTCCAAACCGTCGACTCGGCCCGGCAGCCAGAACTCTTCGTTCCAGTCCTGCAATCTTTGCCCACGAACGTCCATATAGCGGCGGCCGAGAATCTCTTCGCCGGTCCGGTTCAGCAATGTAATTCGTCCCTCGACGTCCGTGGTCAACAGCCCGCCGCGCATGGAGTGAATGATGTCCTCTGTGAAATCCTGCAGGTCCATCAGCTCTTCGCGCTTCTCTTCGAGTTCAATGCCCTTTCGCCGCAAAGATTGCGCAAGCACACTGCCAAGGAAGGCAACCACGAGGAATCCCAATGCATTGCTCAGAAACCAGATGCGCAGATTGGACTCTGTCGGCGCCGTGATAGAGCTGACCGGCAATTTCCCTGAATAGACGAGCATGGTCACGCCGCCGAGCAAAATCAGGCACAAGACAGCCGCGATATACGCAGAGCGCCGGGAAAAAAGAATCGTTGCGACGATAATTACGAGCAGATACAGCGAATTGAAGTAGCTGTCCTGCAATCCCGTAGCGTAGACAACGCAGCTCACCATCACCGCGTCGCAAGCAACCTGCAATCCGCCGAGCCAGGTGGCGTGCGGCATCCAGCGTACGAAAATCAGTTCCAGCAGCGCGAAGGTAATCCACAACACAAGCACTGGGAGTAAGAGACGATAGGCGTTTGAGGTCGGAAAATACTGCGGCCACGCCACGCCGACGGCGAGGATGAGCACGATAAAGAGCAGGCGGACGCGCGTCAGCCAGCCCAGCCACTCCTGTACGTTTTGACTCTTGTCCATGCCCACGCCGTAACCTTCGTGCTAAGCGAAACAAGGGGAGGACGCCCGACTGGCGGCCTCCCCTCGCCCGGTTCTTGCCTCACTTCCGGACGAGCGTCCGGTTAGTGTGAATCGCTCAGCTTGCCGATAACCGTGAACAGCGGCAAATACATCGAAATAACAACGCCGCCGACGACCAAGCCTAGAAATACGATCATGATGGGTTCGAGGGCGGTCAACAGGTCCTTGACCGCTGCGTCAACTTCTTCTTCGTAGAAATCTGCGATCTTCTGGAGCATCGCATCCATGGCGCCGGTCTGTTCACCAACACCGATCATCTGGGTAACCATGCCCGGGAAGACGTCCGATTCCTTCAGCGGTTCGGTAAGCGACTTTCCCTCTTCGAGGGAGCGCCGAACCTTCACGAGAGCGCGTTCAACAACCGCGTTACCTGCTGTTCTCGCAGTAATGTCCAGACCTTCCAGAATGGGCACACCGCTCGAGATCAGAGTTCCGAGTGTCCGCGTGAAGCGCGCCACGGCAATCTTTCTCATCAGAAGGCCGAGCACCGGCAGTTTGAGGATCAGGGAGTCGATCGCGTATTTGCCTTGCTTCGTTCCATACCACGCCTTGAGAGCAAAGACGCCGCCAACGGTTCCGACCAGGATCAGAAGGCCGAAATAGCTGCCGATGAAATTGCTGAGCGCGATGACGATGCGCGTCGGCAACGGGAGTTCGACGCCGAGGCCCGCGAACAATGTCGCGAAAATCGGAACGACTTTCCAGAGCAGCAGGGTGATGACGCCGCCGGCGACGCTTATGACGCCGATCGGGTACACCATCGCCGACTTGACGGCGCGCTGCAGCTTGACGCTCTTTTCGATGTAAGCCGAAAGCCGCTGCAGAATGGTGTCGAGAATACCGCCCGTCTCGCCCGCTTCCACCATGTTGGTGTACAGCGGATCAAAGACCTTGGGCGATGCCTTCATGGCGGCGGATAGCGTCGAGCCGCCTTCCACCATCTCGCGCGTGTTGATCAGCACTTTTTGGAAAATCTTGTTTTCCTGCTGGCCGGCGAGAATCTCCAGGCACTGCACAAGCGGCAAGCCTGCGTCGATCATGACCGAGAACTGGCGCGTGAAAATCGCCAATTCCTTCGAGTCGATGCCGCCGCCGAAGGTGGGAACGTTAAATTCCCGGCCCTTCTCGCTCATCTTCGAAGCGGTAATCTGCTGCCGCTTCAAAAGATTCTGCAAGTCAGCCTTGCTCGCTGCTGTCATTTCACCGCTCACGGATGTACCGGCGCGGTTTGTACCTCTGTATGTATAGACCGGCATAACCTACCTCCTCAGTCGGTCACGCTAACTCGCGAGCCATCACTTGGATGGCCCGCAAAACTCTTTATCGCTTCCCTGCCGGCACTTTGCCACCGCCGGCGGGAGCCGAAACTCCACGATTGATCATGTCCTGCAGTTCGTCCGGGTTCGAAGAACGGGAAAGCGCTACGTCCAGGGAAATCGCTTTCGCAAAATAGGCGCTCGCGAGGGCCTGATTGAACGTCTGCATGCCCGTTTGTCCCGTACCGGTCTGCATTGCGGAATAAATCTGGTGAATCTTGTCTTCGCGAACCAGGTTGCGAATGGCGGGCGTGGGGATCAGAATTTCCATCACCATCGCGCGGCCTCGCCCGTCAACGCGGGGCAAGAGCGCCTGACAAAGAATTCCTTCGAGCACCATCGAGAGCTGTGCGCGAATCTGCGGCTGCTGGTGCGCCGGGAAGACGTCAATAATACGGTTGATGGTCGATGCGGCGCTGTTCGTGTGCAGAGTGGCGAACGTCAAGTGACCGGTTTCCGCAATACGCAGAGCGGATTCAATCGTCTCGAGGTCGCGCATTTCGCCGATGAGCACCACGTCGGGGTCTTCGCGTAATGCAGCGCGGAGCGAATTCGCAAAGGAGTGCGTGTCCGCGTGAACTTCGCGCTGATTGACGAGGCACTTCTTATGATTGTGCAGAAATTCGATCGGGTCTTCGATCGTGATCATGTGCTCTTCGCGCTCGGCGTTGATCTTGTCGAGCATGGCGGCGAGCGTCGTGGACTTACCGGAACCCGTTGGTCCCGTGACCAGCACAAGTCCGCGCGGCTTATCGCACAAACCGCGAACCACGGTCGGAAGTCCGAGTGCGTCGAAGCCCTTGATTTCCCAGGGAATGGTTCTGAATACCGCCCCCACCGCGCCGCGTTGATTGAATACGTTGCCGCGGAAACGCGCGAGGTTTTTCAAACCGAACGAGAAGTCCAGCTCAAGATTTTCTTCAAAGCGGTGCTTCTGCGCGTCGGTCAGCACGCTATACGCCAGAGACTTGGTGTCCGCTGCCGTCAGTGGCGGCATATCCAGAGGCCGCAAGTGACCGTGCACGCGCACGCGCGGAGCGCTATTCGTCGTGATGTGCAGGTCCGACCCGCCCATCTCGATCATCTTCTTCAGCAATTCACTCAGCGTGATCCCAGACATCGCTCACCCTCTTCTCTACAAAACCGTTTCGCGCAGGACTTCGTCCAGCGTGGTCTGCCCTAGCGCGCACTTAATCAATCCGCTTCGGCGCAGCGTAATCATTCCTTGCTCGATCGCCTTCTTCTTCAATTCCAGCGCCGACGCGCCGACGAGAATCAGTTCGCGCAATTCGTCGTTAATTTCCATCACTTCGTATAAACCTGTCCGGCCCTTGTAGCCATTCTTGTTGCAGGTCGTACAACCCTTCCCGTGGTAAATCTTCGTTGTCTTCAGTTCCTCAGGGGTGTAGCCCGCGTCGATCAATGCCTGCTCAGGAATCTCCAGCTGCTCTTTACAATTGGCGCAAATACGGCGTACGAGGCGCTGGGCGCAAATCAGGTTCACGGACGTCGCCACCAGGAACGGCTCAATACCCATGTTCATCAAACGGCTGATGGTCGACGGCGCGTCGTTCGTGTGCAGCGTGGACAAGACCAAGTGGCCCGTGAGTGCGGCCTTCACACCAATTTCTGCCGTTTCGAAGTCGCGAATCTCTCCGACCAGAATGATGTTCGGGTCTTGCCGCAAAAAGGCGCGCAACGCCGCGGCGAAGTTCAACCCGATCTGCTCCTTCATCTGCACCTGGTTGATGCCGCCCAACTGAAATTCGACTGGGTCTTCCGCGGTCATAATGTTGGTGTCAACTTGATTGAGGCGCGCGACGGAGGAGTACAAAGTGTTGGTTTTGCCCGAGCCCGTCGGGCCGGTGACGAGCACCATGCCGTACGGCTTCAAAATGTTGCGTTCGAACTTCTTCAGCGATTCCTGCTCGAAGCCGAGCTTGGTCATGTCCAAGCGCAGATTTTCCTTGTCCAACAACCGAAGCACGATTTTTTCGCCGTAAAGCGTCGGCACGGTGGAAACGCGGAAGTCCAGTTCTTTGCGCTTTCCGTCGGCCTTGTACTTGATCATGATGCGGCCGTCTTGCGGCAGGCGCTTTTCCGCGATGTCCAGCTTCGCCATAATTTTCATACGGCTGGTGATCGCGTCTTTCAATTTCAACGGCGGATTCATCACGGTCTGCAGCTGACCGTCAACGCGAAAACGCACGCGCATTTCCGTTTCATACGGCTCGACGTGGATATCGCTCGCGCCCCGCTTGACGGAATCCGTCAGGATCAAATTGACAAGCTTGATGATCGGCGCTTCGTCGGCTGCCTTTTCCAGCGCAGCAGCGTCCAACTCTGCTTCGTCGGCCGCCAACTCCAGTTCTTCGTCCTCGGCAACGAGGTCCTTCATGAGGTTGCTGAGTTCTTCGCCGTTCGATGCCGCTCCGCCGTAGCAGCGCGTTATCGCCTCGGCAATCGCCGATTCGGACGCGACGACCGGTTCCACGTTGAACCCAGTCATGAACTTCACGTCGTCCATCGCAAAGACGTTTGTCGGGTCGGTCATCGCAATCGTCAGCACCGAACCGACACGCGACAGCGGCACAACTTGATAGCGCAGCGCCGTATCCTGTGGAATCAGGCGGATGACATTGGGATCGATTTCGTAATATTTCAGGTTGATGGAGGGCACGCCGTACTGGCGCGAAAGCACGCCGGTGATGTCGTCATCGGTGATGAAGCCCAATTTTGTCAGGCAGCTTCCCAGCTTGCCGCCGTTAGCGCGCTGAAATTCGAGCGCTTTCTGCAGCTGGTCCTGCGTAATCAGGCTTTCTTTAACCAATATTTCGCCAAGGCGAACGGACATCCACGACACTCCAGTGGGGAACAGCGCCCAATGCTCAAGGTAACAAACTCCTACGTTGGCGGCGGGTCGAAATTCGTGCTCGGTTCTAAATTCGCTAATACCTGTACGAAAGGCCAGCAAAAAACCGGCATAGTTCTTTGGTACCAGCCCTTTTCTTGACTTGCCCTTTCGTGGTGGCTATCGTGAGCTTTAGGATGGCGTCAACCGCTGCTCTGCCAAATTCTGTCCACGCGAAAATCGACGTGACGAAAAGTGTCCCTCGCGTTCACGATGTTGCGTCCCGCAACGCACACTCCACGCTGCACAAGTATTTTCTCGCGCTATTTGAGGCTCACGGCCCGCAACATTGGTGGCCCGGGCGTTCGCGATTCGAAATTATCGTCGGCGCGATTCTCACGCAGAGCACTTCCTGGAGGAATGTGGAAGCCGCAATCGCCAATTTGCGCGATGCGCGGCTCTTGACTCCGCCCGCGATTCGGGCAATTCCGGTCGCAAAGCTCGCTGCGCTCATTCGTCCGTCTGGTTACTTTCGCCAGAAAGCGAAAAAATTGAAAACCTTCGTGGATTTTCTTTTTGACGACTACGGCGGCTCCCTTTCGCGAATGTTTCGAGCGCCCACCGGCCCGCTCCGCGAACGACTTCTGGCCGTTTACGGCATCGGCCCGGAGACGGCAGACTCCATTCTTCTCTACGCCGGTGAGCACCCTGTGTTTGTCATCGATGCCTACACCCGCCGCATTCTCAAGCGCCACCTACTAGCGGATCCGAAACGCTCCTACGAAGAGCTGCGCAGCCTCTTTGAAACGACACTGCCCGTCGATCCGCAACTTTTTAACGAATACCACGCGCTCATCGTTTACACCGGTAAAAACTTCTGCCGCAAATCGGTCGCACGCTGTAGCGAATGCCCGCTGAAACCGTTTCTGCCTGCGAGCGCCGGCCAATGACGTCCACCACTCCACGCCAGCGCACACGCCTCATCATCGGTGGAATTTTTCTTACACTGCTCCTGGCTGCGGTCTTTACGCTCGGCTCGCTCGACGCGCCGTTTCAGCCCCGCACCTGGCGCGACGTCATCACCCTCTACGCGGTTTCGTCCTTCATCACCGCGCTGCTCATCGTCTTTGCACTCGTGCTCGTTCGAAGCACCCTGCGCCTCTGGGCCGAGCGCAGCCGCGAACAACTCGGCGCCCGGTTCAAATCTAAGATGGTCCTCGGCGCAATGGCCATTTCTCTTTTGCCGGTCCTTTTCATGTTTTTCGTCAGCTACTCCCTGCTCAACCGCACCCTCGCGCGCTGGTTTCCCCGCCCGCTGGAGATCGCCGCCGAACAAAGCACTGGCCTGATTCAGGAAATGGGCAAATCGGAATTCGCCCGGCTCACTGCCGTCGCGACTAAGCATAGTTCTGGCCCGAACTCGCACCCTGAAAACAAATCCGTCGATGCCACCATCCCTTGTGGCGAAGCCGACGCTTCGTGGCAACAGAATCTGAATAAGGCTTTCGAATTACTCACGTCCTGCACCGGCAAAAAAGGATTGCCCGTCTTCAAACAAAAGCTTTCCAGCGGCGCTGAACTTTGGTCTCGTGACAGCGACCTTTTCATCGCCGCGCCTGTCTTGTTGAGCAATGGTGGAACGCTCTATGCGGCGCGTCTTGTTCCCAGTGACTTCGCCCGCCGCCTCGCGGAAATCCAGCTCCAGTCCGCCGCCTACGACCAGGAAAAGCAGCACCTTCGAGCACTCAAGCGTCAGCTCCTCCTCATCCTCGTCTTTTTCACCGTGCTTTTATTCTTCTCACTGATGTGGGCCGCGCTTTATCTGGCGAAACAAGTCACGGTCCCCATCGAAGCTCTCGCCGAAGGCACGCGCGAAGTCTCTTCCGGTAATTTCGACTACCAGGTTCCCGAGCAAGCACAAGACGAGCTCGGTCTCCTCGTGAAATCCTTCAACGCGATGACTACGCAGCTCCGCGATTCGCGCGGCCAGATTGATCAGTTCACGCGCAATCTTCAACAAGCAGTCCAGGAACTCGAACGCCGGCGCCAGCTCATGGAAACCGTTCTCGAAAGTATTCCTACTGCCGTCCTTTCACTGGACGCGAACGCGCGCATCGTCCGCGCCAATTCCGCGGTCGCACGCATCTTTGGCCCCGCCGCGCCGCAAGCCGAAACGCTCGACGCGCTTCTCGGCCCCGAATCGTCTCACGTCGTGCAAAACCTCATGCGCCGCTCGCTTCGTATGGGCGTCGTCTCGCGCGAAGTCGAAATGGTCGTCGCTGGCCGCGTCCTTCATGCCGCCGTCACCGTCAGTTCCCTCGGCCCGCGCCGCGCCAATAGCGGCTATGTCCTCGTCGTCGACGACCTCACCGAACTGCTTCTCGCGCAAAAATCTGCCGCCTGGCAGGAAGTCGCCCGCCGCATTGCGCACGAAATCAAGAATCCGCTCACTCCAATTCAACTCTCTTCCCAGCGCCTTATCCGCCATCTTCAACGCCGCACCGAATCCGAAACCGCCGAACCGCTCGACCCCGAACTCACGCGTCTAGTCGAAGAGTCATCTCACCTCATCGAACGCGAAGTCGGCACGCTCGCTGCCCTCGTCAACGAATTCTCTCAGTTCGTCCGCTTCCCCGCAGCCAAACTCGAACCCGCTAGCGCCAACGACATCGTCCGCGAAGCCCTCGAAGTTTTTTCGGGCCGCCTCGATGGCGTCATGCTCTCCAGTTTTCTTTCCGAATCGCTCCCCGCCATCCGCGCCGACGCCGGCCTTCTCCGCGGCGTAATCATCAACCTTATTGACAACGCCGCCGAAGCCCTCGAATCCGCCGCTGTTCGCAACATTCACGTGACGACCAGCTTCAATTCCGAATCCGATTCCGTCGAAATCGCCGTCGAAGACACCGGCCACGGCATTTCTCCTGCCGACAAGGACAGACTTTTCCTCCCGCATTTCTCCACCAAAGATCGCGGCACCGGGCTCGGCCTCGCCATTGCTTCCCGCATCGTCACCGAACACAACGGCCTTCTCCGTGTCGAAGACAACTCCCCGGTCGGTTCCCGCTTCGTCCTCGAACTTCCCCCTGCGGAAATCGCCCCGGCGCTCGACCGCACAAACTCTTCCGGCGGCCTGGCCTAGCCTCATGCCCGCGTCCCCGCAGAATGCCCCGCGCTCACAGTTCATCGCGCAAATCACGTATCTCGTCCGCGAGTACGACGAAGCCATCGCGTTCTTCACGCAAAAACTTGGTTTTTCTCTCGTGGAAGACGCCGATATGGGCGCCGGCAAACGTTGGGTCGTTGTTCGCCCGCCAAATTCCGAAGGGACCGCGCTACTACTCGCTCGGGCGGTAATTGCGGAACAAGCCGCCTGGGTCGGCAACCAGGCAGGTGGCCGCGTCTTTCTTTTTCTTCACACAAACGATTTCCGCCGCGACCACACCGCTATGCTTGCCAACGGCATTCGCTTTCTCGAATCGCCGCGCAGTGAACCTTATGGCACTGTCGCCGTCTTCGAAGACCTCTACGGCAACAAATGGGACTTGCTCGAACCGGCCGCACCGGCCAAATGAAGAATAACCAAATTCTTCGCTGCCGCATCTATTTGCCTGGCGCCTTGGAAGGTGCAATCCCGTGACGACTGCTCTCCCAGCCAGTCCCGTAGTCCGCCCGCTTCGTACGGCAACAATGCCTCTCCTTGCGCTTAACAACGCGCACACAGCTGAACTCTCTCCGCTTTCGCTCTCTGAATTCAATCGCCTGATACAAGCGAGTTTTTTTGCCTCAGCGCTGGAAGATGGCGCCGCTTTTCTCATCGCCTTCGATCAAACCGCCGCATACGACAGCCCCAATTTTCTCTGGTTTCGCGAACGCTACGACCGCTTCGTCTACGTTGATCGTGTGGTCACGTCGCCCTTTGCGCGCGGTAGGGGTTACGCCAAAGCCCTTTATGCGGACTTGTTTGAACGCGCGAAACAGGCCGGCTACGCGCGCATCGTTTGCGAAGTGAACTTTCTACCGCCCAATCCCGCCTCGGACGCGTTTCACGCCGCATTCGGCTTCACCGAAGTAGGCCGTGCTTCCGTCCACAACGGCCAAAAAACCGTCCGTTACCTCCTTCGCTCCATCTGAATTGTCACGCCGAACCCTTGTTGTCAGTCCAGCCGTGCCGCTCGGTCGCAGTGACGCCAGTGACGCCTACCTCTCGCCATGCTCCCAATAATCATATAATCTGATTTTCAGATATCTAAAGAAGACCGCGGTCATTCCCTACACTGAGGAAACCGCATTCGAACACGTCCGCATCTGGGCCCGCCTGACTGTTTCCGGAAACATGATCGGCTATTACGATCTGGTCGTTGCAGCAACCGCGCTCGAGCGCGGCGGTCAACTCGCTACGTTCAATACAGGCCATTTCAGCCGGATCAAGGGCCTCAGCGTCGTCAAGCCCGCATAGCCGATCCCGCTACTTCTCTTCCCCAATCCCTCTACTCACCCGGAACACATGTCCATCCGGATGCCGCAAGTGCATCTCGCGCACCTTCCACGGCATGTCATGCGGCGGAAACGTCACATCCAGCCCGGCCGCAACACATTCCTTGTGCACTGCGTCCACATCCTCGACCCAAACCGACATCCACACGCCCTTGTCACCTGCTTCGTCATCGTCTACTTGAAACGTCGTCGTGTTCGCTCCCTTGCCTCGTCCGCCTTGAGCCCCGTGGCAAAGAAAAATTTCGCACTCACCCGACCCGACCGCGCCAAACGTCGGCGGCGTTCCCCAATCCCAGCACTTCCGCCAGCCCCACTTCTCAAACCAAGCAAAGCTCGCGGCGATGTCGGACACATTTAGTATCGGTGTAATCCCCTTTGCATTCATGCGCGCAAGCATAGCACCAGATTCTAAGGTTGCAGAGCCGCGCACACGCCTCCTCACGCGATACCGCAGATCCTACATAAGACAACTTCCTTTGCCTCGGCTCTCCGAGACAATTGATCGTAAACAACTCACTCGTTCGCTCCCGCTTCACCCACGAACTGCCACCCGCGGAAGTTCCTTGCGCAGCCCAACACCTAGCTCCTAGGGGCCGCACGACGTTTTCGAGGCTTTCTGCGTCAAATAAACCAGACTCGAACAGTCTCTTAGGTGCCAACGAGCGGTTTCACGTTCAGGTCCAGCCTATGCGCGACGAGTTTCCTTACCCCGCTCCCTTCGTCATTCGTCCCTGCCCAGACCTCGAATGCGTCCTTAATTTGCTTGTTCGATCTGTAATCGCGACGCCGCGTGCCACAGCCTTCGGTTTCTAAAGCTGCGGTTTTGTATTTTCCTGCTTTTTTCGGCCGCAGTCCCGATTCCCTCTTTACAGCAGATTCCCCGTGTACTACCTTCGGGTCTCTTCTCGGTTGCCGGCGCAGCCAGCTCCGCGGCTTCGGACGTTGTAGCGTGGAGGTACCCCATGTGGCGCAAGTCAGAAGACACAAAATCCGCACCCGAACCTGCCTCTGATTCGAAGCCGACACCCGCGGCTGCATCTTCGCCGACGGCAGCCACCGTGAGCCGCGGTGTCATCATTAAAGGAGAAATCTCCGGCGAAGGCGACTTTTTCCTAGATGGCACGTTTGAAGGAAAAGTGCACCTGCCTGAGGGATGCTTTACGGCCGGACCTCACGCTCACGTCACTGCGGAAATCGAAGCACGTGAAATCATCGTGCTCGGAGAAGTCGTCGGTACGCTAAAAGCCCGCGAGCGCGTCCACATCTCCAGCACTGGCCGTCTCACTGGCGACATGGACACCCGCGGCATCGTCATCGAAGATGGAGCCATCCTGCACAGCAAAGTCGCCGCGCTGCATGCCGCTGCACCTCAACCTGCAGCGGCGAAAACCGCTCCAGCAGAAGCCAACTCAACGGGTTCGGCCACTCCATTGCGAGAGACGCCACCCGCAGAGGGTCAAACGTCTCCCGCTGCGAGCGAACATGCCCGGAGCAAGGGTGCCGCAGCCGGCGATTCTTGAAACATCTTGCGCGGTTCTGTCTACGCTCGACGCCGCAGCCGGATAGCGGAGTTTCACCGCCGCCGTTCGTTGTTGCTGCGCAGATTGCGACTTTCTCGCGCGCTGCAGAAAAGAGACACTTGAATCAAATCCGTCTCTTCGCTCCATTGTATCGAATCATTTTTCGCTCTATCGTTTTGTATGAAGTGTCTACAAGATCTCGAAACTGGTGCGTCCACCGCTCCAGATGCGGCACCGCCTCTTTTACCGCGGAAGAGTCCGGAGCTCTCGAAGAAATCCTCTAACCCCTCTGGAATCTGCAGTTACGAAAAGGGGGTGTATTGCCCCTTCCCCGCGCGCTCCCCACTGTCTCGCCTTTGCAACACTTCTGCCTCTTGCTGTACCTTGTATGCGACAACTTTTCTCATGCCTCCTCATCCGCACATCCTGGTCGTTGACGACGAAGCTGGCATCCGCGAATCACTCTCATCCATCCTCGGCGATGAGGGCTATCGCGTCGAATCCGCCGAGTCAGCTGAAAAGGCGCTGGAACGCGCTGCGCGAGGCGATCTCGAAGTTATTCTTCTCGATGTCTGGCTTCCCGGCATGGACGGCCTCGAAGCACTTAGCCGACTGCAATCCATTCCGCATCCACCGGCGGTCATTATGATTTCCGGCCACGGCAGCATCGAAACAGCGGTGCGCGCGACAAAACTTGGCGCATTTGATTTCGTCGAAAAACCGCTTTCGCTGGAACGCATCATCGTTCTCGTGCGCAACGCCGTGCAGCAGCGCCGCCTCGAGGAGGAAAATCAATCGCTGCGCAGCGAGCTCGGTCATCGTTATCAAGTCATCGGCGAAAGCGTGCCAATGAAAGCCATGCGCCAGCAGATCGCCGTCACCGGCCCGACCAATGGCCGCGTTCTGATTTACGGTGAAAGCGGCACGGGAAAAGAACTGGTCGCGCGCGCCTTGCACGCTGCCAGCTTGCGCAGCAAAGGGCCGTTCGTCGAAGTGAATTGCGCGGCCATTCCCGAAGAGCTGATCGAGTCCGAACTTTTCGGCCACATCAAAGGCAGCTTCACCGGCGCCAGCGAAGATAAAACGGGGAAATTCCAATCCGCTGACGGCGGAACTCTTTTTCTGGACGAAGTCGGCGATATGAGCCTGCGCACGCAAGCGAAAGTCTTGCGCGTGCTCGAAGAACAGCGTTTCGAGCCGGTCGGCTCGAATCAAACCGTTCGCGTGGACGTTCGCGTCATCGCCGCCACGAACAAAGACCTCGATAAGGAAATCGCGCGCGGCGCCTTTCGCCAGGATCTGTTCTACCGGCTGAACGTAATTCCCTTTTTTGTTCCGCCGCTCCGTGACCGCCTCGCGGACATTCCGACTCTTGTTCGCCACTTCCTCAATGAATTCAGCTCCGAGTACGGCAAGAAGACCCGCGAACTCAGCGAGAACGCTCTCGAAATCCTAATGCGCTATCCGTGGCCTGGCAACGTGCGCGAATTGCGCAATCTTGTCGAGCGCCTCGTCATCGTTTGCCCGCAAGCACGCATCGAGCCGCATCACCTTCCGCCCGAACTATTTCGCGGTGTTTCCGAAACCTTACACCAACCATACGGCACGCTGCACGAAGCGCGCAGCGCTTACGAACGTGAATTTATTTTGCGTAAGCTTCAGGAAAATCGCTGGAATATGACGCAAACCGCCAGCGCGCTTGGCCTCGAACGTTCCCATCTCTACCGTAAAATGAAGTCGCTCGGCATCGCCGCGCCGGATTAAACTCATGAACTCGCCAGCCGTAAAACCAAAATCAAATCATCGCGCCGGATTCGTCGCCATTGTCGGCCGCCCTAACGCAGGTAAATCGACTCTTCTTAACCGGCTCGTCGGTCAGAAAATCGCCATCGTCACCTCGAAGCCGCAAACCACCCGGAATCGCATCCAGGGCATCGTCACGCGCCCCGAAGGCCAAATCGTTTTCATCGATACGCCCGGCATTCACGAAGCAAAAACGGCGCTGAACAAACAAATGCTCCGCGAGATCAACGCTGCGGTCGAAGGCATTGACGTTCTTCTCCTGATGGCCGATGCCATCGCCATGCAGCCACATGCCGACAACATGCTTATTGACCGCGCAAAACGTTTTCGCGGAACAGCCGTCATTCTCGCGCTCAACAAAGTCGACAAGCTTCCCAAGTCTAAACTATTGCCGATACTCGAAGCGTTCAACAAAGAATTCCCTTTCGCGGCAATGATTCCCATCTCCGCCCTGAAAGGCGATGGCACGGATCGCCTTGTCGAAGAGATTTTGAAAGTGCTTCCCGAAGCCGACTCCTATTTTCCCGAAGACCAGATAACCGACCAGCCGGAACGTTTTCTCGCCAGCGAAATCATTCGGGAAAAAGCGATTGCTCTCACCTATCACGAAGTTCCGCATGCACTCGCCGTTATTGTGGACAAGTGGGAGGCGAAGCCGAGGCTTTTGCGAATCGAGGCCACAATGCATGTCGAGCGCGATTCGCAGAAAAAGATTCTCATCGGCCACAAAGGCGACATGCTGAAGAAAGTCGGCACGCAGGCGCGCAAAGAGCTCGAGGAACTTCTCGATACTAAGATCTATTTGGGCTTGTTCGTGAAAGTCGTTCCCGATTGGCGCGATAATCCGCAGCACGTCCGCGAACTCGACTGGCACACGCAACTTGAAGCCATCGGCGAAGATCAAGCCAACAAACTGCGCGCCTTGCACCAATTCGCGGATGAGGCGCAGGCTGATCCGGAGACAGAAATTTCAGCGAAACCGTACGAGGACAAAAGCGAGGAAGAACAAAAAGAAGACTAGGCTTTGGCCTTTGTCGCTCCGCCAACCGGCGCCTTCTGCTTGCGAATTCTTACGCTCACCACTTTCGTCTGGTTCGCGTCGAGCACTTCAAACCGGTGCCCCTCGAGGTCAATCTTGTCGCCCGGCGCAGGGACTTTCCCGCTGGCGTGGCTCAGCAACCCGGCGAGAGTCGTCACTGTCTCCGCGGCACGTTCGCCGAACTGAATGCCGAGCAATTCTTCGACTTCGGAAATCGCGAGACCTCCCGGCAAAATCATGGCGCCGTCCGGCTCTTTCACGATCTCGCCGACCTGCTCCGCGGTCTGGTCGCCGCTCTCACCGACGATCTCTTCGACGAGATCTTCCATCGTGGCAATGCCGGCCACGCTGCCATGCTCGTCAATCACGACCGCGATGGTCTGGTCCTTCTGGCGCATTTCCTTCAAAAGTGCGGAGCCGACTTTCGTTTCAGGAATAAATAAAACCGGCTTCATGAAGTCACGGACTTTTCGCCGCGGCAAATCGGCATCCGCAATCGTCAGCATGTCCTGCGCGTGCGCTACGCCAACGATATCGTCGAGCGTTTTATCGAACACCGGCAGCCGCGTGAATCCGGTTTCGACGAATTTCGTGTGCAGCTCTTCCAGCGTCACGTCCGCGGAGATCGTGACAATGTCCGGCCGCGGAGTCATGACTTCGCGCACGCGTTTGTCGCTGAACTCCACGACTTGTTCGATCAGGTCGGCCTGCTCCGGCTCGATGATGCCTTCTTCTTCGGCGGCTTCGACGAGTGCTTCGATTCCTTCTTCGGTGCGCTGCTCGTCTGTTTTTTCCGATTCTTTTTCGGAGATGCGCGCGAGTGTTTCCGCGCCTTCAATGAAAACGCGGAACGGCCAGACGAGCCACAGGCTTGCGCGAATCGCGGGCAGCAGGGGCAAGAGCCATCTTCCCGTCGTGCGATACAACAAAAGATCGGGAATAAAGTGCATGACGATCACAACTTCGAGCGCAATGAATACGCTGAGTTCGACGAGCGCTTCCCAAAGTCCCGGAACGAAATACAAAACTCCGCGCGTGGTTTCGAGAACCAGGAATGCGAGCCAGAAATGTCCAAGGATGCGGAACGCGCGCCCGGCGCTGCGGCGATTGATTTTTAGCTTTGGTTCGATTTCGACTTCAAAGATGTCGAGATGCTCGTGAATCGGGCCGGTGGTCATGCGGCCCAGCTCGCGGTAAATCAAAGTGAGGTAGGAAAAAACAGGAAGAAAGAGAGCGAGCAGAACGATGCCGATGGCATAGAGCCAGGAGTAGTTCATGACTCGAGCCCCAGCTTGCGCCGCAGTTTGTGTTCGACCCGGTCCATTTGACCCCGATCCGTCTCGTGATCATATCCCAGGAGGTGCAACAGACCGTGAAGGATGAGCACGCAAATTTCGGTTTGGAGCGAACGGCCATTTTTCTTGGCGTAGCGACGGGCGACGGCGGGAGCGATCGCGATGTCGCCGAGGAATTTGTTTCGGTTCAAAAGCTTCGCGGAGGGTTGCGCTGGAAACGAAAGAACGTCGGTGGGTTTGTTTTTCCTACGGTAGGTTTTGTTGAGGCGCGCGATTTCGGCGTCGGTGACGAATGCGAGCGCGGCGGATTGCGGTTTAAGGTTTAGCGCGCGGCGCGCTCTTTCGGAGAATTGTTCGAGGGGCCGCAGCGCGAGCCGTACTTTCTTCTGGTTATTAAGAATCGTCACTTCAACAGTTCTGCTTTGAGCAAAAATAAATAGCTCAGTTGCCGGATTTACCGTTGCTGCGTTGCGGATGCGCGATTTCGTATTCTTCGTAGGCGCGGATGATGCGCTGGACGAGATTATGGCGCACGACATCCTTTTCGCTGAATTGGGTGCAACCGATGCCTTCGATTTTGCCGCAGATTTCGAGCGCTTCGATGAGGCCGCTTCGTTTGCCAGAAGGCAAATCGATTTGCGTAGCGTCGCCGGTGATAACGGCTTTGGAGTTGAAGCCGAGGCGCGTTAAGAACATTTTCATCTGTTCGCTGGTGGTGTTCTGGGCTTCGTCGAGGATGACGAACGAATCGTTGAGTGTGCGACCGCGCATGAAGGCCAGGGGCGCGATTTCAATAATTCCTTTTTCGATGAAGGTTTCGAGCTTGTCGGCTTCAAGCATTTCGTAGAGCGCGTCGTAGAGGGGTCGCATGTAAGGATCGACCTTTTCCTGGAGGGTGCCGGGGAGAAACCCGAGTTTTTCTCCGGCTTCGACGGCGGGGCGCGCTAGGATAATGCGATTGACTTGCTTGGTGAGGAGCGCGCTAACAGCCATTGCGACGGCGAGATAAGTTTTGCCAGTGCCTCCCGGGCCGATGCCGAAGACCATGTCGTGCGATTCGATCTGGTCCATGTAATGTTTTTGTGTAGCGTTTTTCGGCATGACCTGCTTTTTGCCGAAGGAGCGCGCCTTGCCGTGCTCGAAAATTTCGCTGGGTGCGCTGTGCGGTTCGTCAAGAGAGATGCGCATGAGGCTTTTGACTTCTTCGCCGCTGAGATGACGGCCGTTGCGCGTGGCGTGATTGTACTCTTCGACGATTTTGACGGCGCGCTCAACGGCTTCGTGACTGCCTTCGATGGTGAGCTTGATGTCCTGCAGATGGGTGCGCACCTGGAGCGAGTCTTCGAGTAGACGGACGTTTTCGTCGAGTGTACCGAAGAAAGGTTCAATTTTTCCGGAGATGGCGATGCTGCGTTTCATCAGGCTGGCAGGTGGTTTCGGTGCGGCGTGTGCTCCAACGTAGGAGTGATGCTGACTTCTGACCGCTTCGCGGTCGCCCATAGGATTGAGATTCCTCCTGAACAGCAACTGCCGTCAACAGCCACGTCTGGAAGAAACTTCACTTAACGTAGCGCAGGGGGAGTGCTGGGTCAAGGGCAGCGCGCGGGATTTAACCTAGGCGCAATCTTGGGCCGGGAAGCATGCTGAAGCGTGCGCTGCAAGGCGTCGCAGAAGTAGTGCGCTTGGGGACTAGGCGGTCCCGGTGCGACTGTTGTTCCGGATAAAATGAAATGGCGGATCATTGAGCGCATCGGCTCCGTTTAAATCTGTTACCGGGACGCTGGCACCATCCAGAACGTAGTTCCCTACGACAAGCGAGCAGCGGGAATCGTTTCCGGCGCTGGAACGCTGCGGAATTCAATCACGCTTGGAGCGTCCGCCGACCCACATAAGAATGCCAAGATTGCGCTTGTCGGTACGGCGTACTGCTGTGTCGACGCGGATATAACGCCGATTGACGCCGGCGATTTGGTGACGACATCTGACACCTTTGGCCACGGAATGAAGGCGACGGATCGAGCTGAAAGCTTCGGCGCGATTATCGGAAAAGCACTCGCTCCCTTAGGGTCCGGTAGGGGCCTAATCCCCGTGCTTCTGGCGCTCCAGTAGCGCTCGTCTCGATTAGTCTGAACTTGAACTTTTTTGGCCCGGATTCCAATGCTTGTGCGTCGATTAGGGAATATCATCTTCGGTGGAGGCCTTTGATCAGATTATGAACAAGACTCAGCAGCCAGCCTTGTGTTTGTTTGTCGCCGGAGTGATTGGGCTGGGCGTGATTGCGCTCGTCGTTGGGGATTTTGCGATGGTGTGGCAGCCGGTGCCGGAAGGGTTGCCGGCGCGGCATGCGGTGGCGGTTGGGACCGGCGTGCTGATGATTTTGCTGGGGCTGGGACTGTCTTTTCGGGCGACGCGAGCTTGGGCGGTGCGAATATTGCTGCCCTATTTGGTCGTGTGGGCTTTGTTGAAAATGCCGTCTGTGATTGCTGCGCCGAAAATGGAAGCGGTGTACCTGGGGCTGGGCGAATTGACCCTGCTACTTTCCGGCGGATGGACGCTGTTTGCGAATCTGGCGGAGCTGGCGCCTGGATCGGCACTGGAATTCTTGACCGGCGAGCGCGGGATGAAGATGGCGCGGATTTTGTTTGCTGTGTCGATTATTCCGATTGGGCTTTCGCATATTGTGTATGCGGACATAACGGCGGGATACGTGCCGCACTACCTGCCCTATCGTTTGGGTTGGGCTTACTTGACCGGAGCGGGACAGATCGCGAGCGGGTTGGGAGTTTTGTCTGGCGTCTTGCCGCGGATTGCGGCGTGGGCGGAGGCGGGACAGATTACGCTATATACGTTGTTGGTATGGGGCGGAGCGATTGTGGCTGCGCCGAAAACGCGACTGGCGTGGACGGGTTTTTTTATTTCGTGGATTTTTGGGGCGGCGGCGTGGGCGGTTGCGCAGAATGTGCCTGGCAAAAGGGCCGGACAGCCGGCTGGCTCATGACTCCAGGTCCTAAGAGCTACGCGGTTGGTGTTTGCCGAGTGGATCGATTTGCAATTGATTCACGATTGTCCCGCGAAGAGGGCACGCACTCCACTGCGTGCCGGTACGTTAATAAAGTGAACTTATTCCTGGGTTGCGTCTGCCAGGCGGCAGATGAAGGCCCAGCCTCCCCCCAATTCGCTGACGGCTAGCATTAATTCGTTGGAGCCCTTTTTGAGAGGGAGATAGACGGCATCATTTTCGGGATTGACGATGCCGAGGAAGCGGGGGTCGCGAAAGCCTTGGGCGCTGCGGCCACGCCAGAGGATTTTGCCGTTGAGAGAAACGGTGACGTCGTCGCTGTAGCCGATCTCGAGTTTTTTGATTTGATCGCGGCTGGATTCGATGTTGGTGCGCGCATAGAGGACCTTCATGCCCGGTTGCGGCTGAAGGCGTGTAGAGAAATCGGACTGGAATGTGACGCGGGGATGCGGCGCTTCGCGATACCGATACAGCACGACGAAGCCGGGCGGCTCGGCCTCCACATCCTGCCATTGAATAGCACTACTTTCTGTGGGGCTGAGGGACCGTTCGAGATTGCGAGCGAGCCCGTCGTAAGAAGGGGAGATGCTCCATTTGGTCAGGACGTTGGGAGGCATTGCGGGAAGGTGACGAGTCCACGGTGCGTCCGGCGTTGTGCGGACTTCGAAATTGGAGAAGTAGGTTTCGCCGGTGAGCGTGTAGAGCGCGAGCTGGCCTTTTTGCACGCCGCTCTTTAGGTCATCCATGACGAGTGCGGGTTTTTCCATGTCTTTGACGAAGAGTTTGGCTTGTGCGCCGGCGACTTCGAGGCGGAGGTGAAACCAGACGGATTTGGGAATATCCACAGCGCCGGTAAAGCCAGGGCCATTGAAGATTTGCCAGTTGCGGCCGGTATTGAGCACAGGAGTGTACTGCATGGCGTCCGGATAACCGGACTGATGCTGGCGAAGATAAATTTCCTCGTAATTTTTGCCGTCGGGATCGATTCGAATGTCCAAGCCGAAGAAACCGCGGGCCGCAGGAGTGGCGACGTCGACGTCAATTATGGCGTCGCGCATTTCGAAATCTTTCAGGATCGCCGCGCCACCGTCGATGAGAAGAGCTTTACGACCTTGATATTCGGCGAGTTTGGCTTCGCCCTGAAGATCCCAGCGCGGAGAGTCTGGAGGAACGGAGAGGGGAGCGGTTTGCGATGGCGCGGTGTTTGCGGACATGAGAGCGAAGACGGAACACGCAAGAAGGCGATTCACGGACTTTCTCCTGGACGACTTCAAGCTGAGTGACCCCGATGAGAGCTAGCGCAAACTTGCTTCTTCAAAGAGAGTTTTGATAAGGCCGTCGGTAAACGCTTCCCAATCTTCCGCAAGAGACTCGTTGTCGCCGATGAAGCGTTTCCTGAATGGTGAAAGATCGATGGCGCCTTTGACCTCTTCGAGCGTTCGCGACATGGCCGGGCCGGATTCTACGAGCTTGGCGTTCAATTGATCCAGAGCACTCTGCAGGAGATCGTGGAACAAAAGGATGCGCGACTTGTCGTGAAGCACGGGGCCGTGTCCAGGGACAAAGGTATCGGCGTCGAGTTGAGCCAAGTTTTGCAGAGTCTGAATCCACTCGGCCGGGTAGCCGTCGTTCGCCATGGGAATGGGGGAGCCGACGAGATCACCAACGACGGCGATTTTTTCCTTCGGAAGATACGCGACGGCGTCGCCGCCGGTGTTCCCTTTGCCCAAGAACTTGATCTGGACTTCGCGGCCTCCAAGATCGATTGAGAGATCGTGATCGAACGTGAGTGTTGCACTCTGAAATCGTGTGCGCTTGATCTCGTCATAGAGAGGGAGACGATCGGTGAGGACTTGTTTGACGAATGCTTTGTCGTCCGAAGAGAGTTCCTGCGCATTCGGACCTTTGCCGCTATCGACCATGCGTTGGAGGCGAGCGTTCGTGCGGTCTTCCCTGCCCGCGGAGCCGGGACCAAACATGTCCATGTTTTTCTTTGTTTCGGCTTGGGCAATGACGGTGATTGCGGGAAACGCTTCCATGTACAAACTGTTTCCCAGATTGTGGTCGTTATGAAAATGCGTGTTCAGGAGGAATGTAACCGGCTTGTCCGTCCATTGGCGAATTTGAGCGATGTCTTCGCGAGTGACCGAGGGTAGAAACGCTGAGTCAACCACGAGTACCTGCCTTGCGCCGATGATGACGGTGGTGTTGCCGCTGAAGAGTCCGTCGTGACGATGGCCGGGATGCTCGATTGCATAGACGCCGTCGGCCAGCTTCGTCGCCGTGCGTTTTGCATCTTCAGCCAGGATGGGCGTCGCGAACGGCAAGCAAGCCAAAATCAGCAGGAACTGTGTTCGCGGTGACATGAATTTAGAAATCATTTAGACCTCCGGGTTCGGCGACACTTCGTCGCGACATGCCAAGCGTCTGTTGCACGATTGCAAATTTCCAATTAGCTCCTGGATTCACGCTTGGACCGGTCAGGACACTCGAACAGCCTGTTAGACGCGGAGCTTTTCAAAACGTATCGCAGTGGGTGTCAATGCTTTGCTTACAACTGCGAAAGCGGCATCAAGGCTCCGCGCTCCAATCAGGCAAGCAGCGCGTTACCGTTTCAGGGCGGATTGGATAGCTTTTTCAGCGAGGGGAGCCATGACGGCGTAGCCAGCTTTGTTGGGGTGGAGACCATCTTCGCTGAGGTCGCGCTTGAGGAAGCCTTTTTCGTCGACCATGGCGGAAAAATAGTCGAGATAGACGAGCTTGTTTTCGGTGGAATATTTCTTGATCCATTCGTTGAGGGCAAGGATTTTTTCGGGCGGGCGGCGGTCGGTCATGAAGATTTCTTTGCCTTCGCCGTTGTGGCCGCCGTCGTAAACGGGAAGGACGGACGCGAGAACCACTTTGATGCCGTTGGCGCGGGCGAGTTCGGACATGGAGGCCATGTTGGATTCGATTTCTTCGAGCGTCATCGGGCCGGTGTTGCCTGCGATGTCGTTGGTGCCGGCGAGAATGACGACGCCTTTGGGTTGAAGCGCGATGACGTCGGGACGGAAGCGGAGGAGCATTTGCGGAGTGGTTTGGCCGCTGATGCCGCGGCCGATATAAGGCTTGCCCGGAAAAAATTCGCCGAAGCGCGGCTGGGGCCACGCGTCCGTGATGGAATCGCCCATGAAGACGACGCGAGATTCGTCTTTGGCGGGCGAAGCGAGTTTTCTGTTGGCTTCGCGATAGCGTGCGAGGTTCGGCCAGTCGTTCAGCGTGGCACCCATCCGTTTGATGAGTACTTGCGCCGCCTCTAGCTCGTGGCAATCGCAGGCGGTTTGCTTCGGGCTAGGAGCTTCGATTTCAGGCTTTTGTGGGAGGGCAGGAGGCAGAGATTGAGTTTGGCCCAACAGCGAGTCCTGAATTAAAAGTAGGCCAACGGCGGGCAACAAGGCGCGACAAATTCTCATTGAATTCTCCCGCGTCGAGTTTACGCAAACACCTGGTTCTAGAGAATCACGATTTGAGAGAACAATTTAGTCGGCGGGGACGGCGCGTGTGCGGGCCCATTCGCGGATGGCGGCGATATCTTCGCGGCGGGTGACGCTGAGAGGCTGGGTGGCGGAGAGTTCGCCGACGAGGATTTGGGTGGAGAGTTGTTGTTTGACGGCGAAGGCGGTGTAGAGGCCGGAGATGATGGACTGTTCGATTTCCGCGCCGGAGAAGCCTTCGCTGGCGTTGGCAAGCGCGGGAAGATCGAATGAAGCGGAATCGCGGCCGCGTTTTTTCAGGTGCAACGCGAAAAGGGATTGACGGATGGTGGCGCTGGGAAGGTCGACGAAGAAAATTTCGTCGAAGCGGCCTTTGCGAAGCATTTCGGGCGGAAGAGCGGAAATGTTGTTGGAAGTGGCGGCAAGGAAGACGCCGGATTCGCGGTCTTGCATCCAGGTGAGGAGCGTGGCGAGAAGGCGCTGTGAGAGGCCGGCGTCGGCATCGCCGCTGGATCCGGCGCTGGCGAAAGCTTTCTCGATTTCGTCGATCCAGAGGACGACGGGCGCCATTTTCTGCGCGAGTTCGAGACCTTTGCGAAGTTTCTTTTCGCTTTCGCCGACGAATTTGTCATAGAGCGCGCCGGCATCGAGACGGGCGAGTTCAAATCCCCATTCACCGGAGACGGCTTTTGCGGCGAGACTTTTGCCGCAGCCCTGCACGCCGGTGATTAAGATTCCCTTTGGCGGAACGAGACCGAATTTGACGCCTTCGGCGGTGAGCGCGGATTTTCGTTTACCAATCCAATCTTTCATGCGGGCAAGGCCTGCGACGTCGGAGAAAGAAGAGTCGCGTCGGACGGTTTCGAGAAGGCCTTCGCCGCGGAGGATGTTGCGCTTGGCTTCGAGAAGATCTTCGATGACGGAGGGATCGGCTTTGCCGCGGGAGAGAATGCACATGCGGAGCGTGCGGAGGGCTTCTTCCTTGGTAAGGCCGGCGAGAGAATGGGCGGCTTGTTGCATGGCCATCGGATCGAGAGAGATTGGGATGTGGTTGTCGCGGTTGAGATCGGCGAGGGTTTGGCGGACGCCGGAGAAAAGTTCTTCGAGTTCGGGGAGGCCCAGTTCGAAAGGGACGGCGTCGCCTGCGAGGTCGGGCGGAAGGCTCATGCTCGCGCCGGTGATGACGATGGAGCGACGCGCAGCGCGGAAATTTTCACCGAGTTCACGCAGGCGGCGGCAGATCTTGTCGTTGTCGCAGTAGCGGGCGAAATCTTTGAGAAGAAAGATGGCGTCGCCGTTGATGACGGAGATGTTGGCTAGGGCCTGAACGGGATCGTCGGTGTGATAAAGCGGTTCACCTCTGAAGCGGGCGAGACCTTTGGTGACGCTCCAGTTGTAGACGGGAACATCGAGTTCGGTGCCGATCTGAAACAGGAGTTGTTCGACGCGCTCTTCTTCGGTGGTTTCCACGGTGATGATGGGATGGCGGGAATTGACGAGGAGGCGAAGTTCGTCGCGCTTGTTGAGTTTCGAGGGCGGGAGGCTCAAGTGGGCTCCTGGTGCGCCAAGTTAAGGCCGGTTAGTTTGAGATTTTTCTTATTGTGTCACGATTGCAGGAAATTCAAACTGACCCTTTTTTTTCGAAATTACGGAAAGTGGGATTCAAGTCATGGAGCATCGTTTCAGCGAGCAGAAAGCCAAACTGGCTCGGACCTATGGAAAATCGGCTGTTTGACTTCACTGCGAGCGTCCCCTAAACTTGATAGTTTGAGCGAAGCACAAAAGGAGCATTAGCTAGATGGCCCAAGGACAGGCTACCAAAATCAAGAAGAAGAAAAAGTCAGTTTTGAAGCGTGCGGCGCAATCTCGTCAACGCGCGGACGTGAACCGGGCGAACCGGACGGCGGTACGGAGCTTGATGAAGAAGCTGCGCGGTGCGATTTCGGCGGGCGACAAGACGGCAGCGGGAACTTTGCTAAGCCCAACGCTGAGCGCGATTGACCAGGCGATTACGAAGGGCGTGTTGCACGAGAATACGGCGAACCGGTACAAGTCACGGTTGAATTTGGCGTATAACGGGATGGCGGCGAAGAAGGCGTAAAGAAGTCGTCAGTTTTTAGTCGTCATTTATCAGTTTTGGAAACCATGAAGCGGCGGACTTAAATCCGCCGCTTTTCTTTTGGAAAAAAAAGAAGCTCAGCGCGAGGCCGCGCGGGAATCAGCGGCGGTGAGTTCGGCGAGGAGAAATTCGAGGACGGTGCGGGGAGAGTCGGCGCCGCCTTTGAGGCGGTCGTCGGCTTTTTGCAGGGCTTTTAAGCCGGCGAGAAGGCGAGGCTTGGAGAATTTTCGCGCGCTCTGGACCGCAGCCATGGCTTTGTCCGGAGCCATTGCGAGCGCGCGGGTTGCCTGGTACGGATTGGAAATGCTGCCAAGTTCGCTGGCTTCCATGAGCTTGCGATAGCTCCACGTCAGCGCGCCGAGAATCTGGAGCGGCTGCTCACCTTCGCGGAGGATGCGGTCGAGAAATTCGAATGCACGTTTGGATTGGCGCGCGGCGAGCATGTCGGCGAGTTCCCACACGGTGGCGGTTTTCTCCGAGATGACGAGTGTGGCGACGTCACGGCGGCGAATGAGTTTGCGATCGCCCGCATAGGTGGAGAGTTTTGTGATTTCGGATTTGAGGCGTTGAAGATCGGCGGAGACGGATTCGGCGAGATCTTCGGCGGCGCCCTGTTCAAACTCGGCGCCATCTTCCCTAGCCATGATTTTGGCGAGTGCTACGGCCTGGGAGATGCGGTCGTCCTGCTTTTCTCCCAGGGCAACCTCGACAACGAGTGATTTGTCGACGAGGAGTTTTGCAAGGCGCATGCGCTGGTCGAGACCGGTGGCTTCGATGACAAGAATGGTGAAGGAAGCGGGATTGGTGAGATAGGACTCGAGCGATTTGACAGCTTCTTCCCTTTTTTTCTCGGCGAAAGATTCTATGGATTCGGCCCCTTCCAGAAAAACAATCTGTTGCGGCGAGAGCATGGGCAAAGTTTGCGCCTGGTCAACTGCGGCCTGGACTTCATTGCGGTCAGCGGAGAAACGCGAAACAGCCCAGGCGCGGGTAGCTTCGGGGACGAACCGCTCGATGAGCTGGGCGCGGCAGGTGTCGCGGAGATAGGTTTCCTCACCGAGGAGAAGAATCGACGGAACGGGCTTCCCTTTTTCGAGACGGGCGAGGAGTTCACCGGCGGAGATTTGCGCCATCAGAAATTCTCCAGGATAGCGGCGACGAGTTTTTGCGCGAAGTCTTTGGCGAGGCGGTCGAGAGCGGGATCCTGTTCTTCGAAGAAACTTTTTACGTCAGTCGAGAGTTCGTATTCGTTGCGGAAAAGAAAGTTGTCGGAGTGGAAGAGGACTTTTTGTGAATCGGATTCGGTGAGGGTGACGTCGCATTTGACGGTGACAAGCATGGTGGTGGCCTGGGTGATGGCAGACGCTGTGGATGTTTGCGGCTGCGTTTGGAAGGTCAGCGGGACGGCTTCAACGCTGAGCACTTTGCCGGTGAGAACGGCATCACCGGAGGCCGGGTTCGAGACGATCTTGTAATTTGTTTTGGCGAGGAATTCGTGGATAGTGGCGGCAGTGAGTTTTTGCTCGATGCGGTAGCTGGAGGTTTTGTTTTCGATCGCGGGGATGGCGATCGCGTGAATGGTTTTGGGGAGCGCGGTGTCGCGGCCGGCGACGTGGTAGCCACAGGATGAAGCGAGGAGGCAGAGAATGGCGGCAAGCGAGAGAGCGGCGCGTTTCATGGGAGCAATTTCTCCGCAAGCTTTACGGCGTTGAATGCGGGCAAGCGAATGTTATCGGCGGCGCCGAAAAACCACCAGAGATTCGGGCTTGAGGCGTCGGGTTCGGGCGCGGCGAGTTGGATGAAGGATTCACCGGCAACGCTGAGATTGCTGGGGCCGGTATCGGCATTGATGAGGAGGCCCGCGGACTTGGCTGCGGTGGAGAGTTGCGCGGCCTCAGCCGGCGTAGCGAGCTTTGCAACGAACGCGAATGCGAGGCCGTAAAAAACAGGCGCTTGAATCAGTTGAACGGCAGGGACCTTTGCCGGCGCGCCGACGATGGCGGCAATTTCGCGGCGGATCCGATCGCGGGCCGACGAGAGAGACTCTTTGCTTTGCGGGCCGAAGCGGTCGAGGAGATTAAACCCGACCTGGGTATCGAAGATAGGCGAGCCGACCGGTTGAAAAGAGAGAAGCTGGCTGGTCTGAAATTCGAGCTCTTCGATTCCCTTTCGGCCGGATTCGGAGGCGGATTGCAGGGCGACTAGCGCGAGATGCTCCGGCGTCCATTTTGTGACGGCGAGCGAGAGAGTGGCGGCGGCAATGGCGGGAGCACTGGGAATAGCAAACATTTTTTGAGTTAAGGAGACAGAAGCCGGCTGTAGCAACTCCAGATTCGTGAACCAAATTGCAGAAGAGGACTCGGAAATTATTTCGCCGGACAGATCGATGACGATGGCAGAGCTGCGGCGGGCAAGGTCGAGATTGGTCCTGGTGAATTGCGCGGAACCGGTGAAGAAGATGAGGTTGGCGCGGTTGAAACTGTCTTCTTCGACAGGTTGAATGACGGCCGCTTCCCCCGCCGCTTCCGTGAGCGTGCCAACGGACAGGTCTTCGTCTACGAGGCGGAAATCGGAGGCGGCGAAGCGGGATTCTTCGAGGAGGGATTTGAGTTCGGCGCCGAGGAGAGAGGAAGCGCCGGCGATGACGATGCGAGCGGAGGCCATGAGTTGTCAGCTGAAGATTATACGGGAAGCGGAGAGATGGAGCCTAAGGCCGGAGGGGCGCTGATTGGGAACGAGCCCCTGAGGCACAGACTGAAGTCTATGCTACTGAGAGACACCGGCGGCTCGGGGAGCGAATCGGTGGCGGAAGAAGCGCACGACGTGGAGAGCGACGCCGGTGGTGGCGTAGGCGCAAGCGAACAGAACGAGTGCGATTTCAGAGAATCGCCAAATTATGGCGATCAGCAAGAGAAGCACGATGACGGTTGCGGACGGCTGCTTCTTGGTCCACGGAATGTCCTTAAAACTGTAGTAACGGACGGTGCTGGTCATGAGCGCACCGAGAACGGTGGCGAGTACAAACCAGGCGAAAGCCCAGCGCCAGTCGTGCAAGGGGACTTTGAAGCCGTGAACGATCGAGGCGATGACACCAGCTGCCGCGGGCGTGGGCATCCCTACGAAAAATTTTGAGCTCCCCGGAGCCATCCCCTGCACGTTGAACCGCGCCAAACGCCACGCGCAGCAGATTACAAACGCCAGGCACAAAATCCAGCCAATTTGTCCGAGCAACTCCACGTTGATGGCGGCCGTCGGCTGTAGGCTGCGGAAGCCCCAAGCGTAGGCGAGTACGGCTGGAGCCATGCCAAAGCTGACGACGTCCGCGAGCGAATCGAATTGCACGCCAAATTCGGTGTTGGTGCCGGTCATGCGGGCGACGCGGCCGTCGAGGGAATCGAAAAGAATAGCGAGGCCGATGGCGCGGGCTGCGTGGTCGAAATCCGTGGCGGTGCCGCTTAGTGCGGCGACGACAGCGTAATAGCCACAAAGGAGATTCGCAGAGGTAAACAGAGAAGGTAAAAGGAAAATACCGCGACGAAATTTGGCGTTGCGGAATCGGCGCTCAGCGAAGGGGATTTCGTGCTGATCCATGTCCCCTATCATCAACCGGAGTGGCTCGCCTCGGCAAGGGCAACGTCAGAGGCGGAGTTCGTACGTTGCACGGACCAACGCGCGAGAACGCTTGAGCCACCGTGGACGCTATCGCCCACTTTGACGGAGATTTGTGCGTCTTGCGGAAGCCAGATGTCCACCCGGGAGCCGAAGCGGACGAGGCCGACGCGTTCGCCGCGGAGGACAAATTCGCCGGTTTTTTTCCAGGAGACGACCCGACGAGCGATGAGGCCGGCAATCTGTTTGAATTCGATGTCACCGCCAGGCGTAGCGAGCGTGAAGATGTTTTGTTCGTTTTGAGTGGAGGCCTTGGGGTCCCATGCGGCGAGAAACTTGCCGGGAAGATATTTTATTTGTGTGATGGTGCCGGCGAGCGGGGTGCGATTGACGTGGACGTTCCAAATGGCGAGGAAGATGCTGACGCGAGTGCCCGGGCGGCCGGCGTTTTCTTCCGGCGTGATGACGACAACGCGGCCGTCAGCCGGGGAGACGACGGCGTCAGGGTCGGATGGGATGGCGCGGTCGGGATCACGAAAAAAAGAAAAGCAGAAAAGGGCAAAAGCGATCAGGAGTCCTGCGGCAATCCACCAATGAAGAGCGAGTGTGATGCCGCCGAAAAAGAGCGGCGGCAAACCGAAGTAATAGCCTTCCTTGACCATATCCAATTGAAGATATCACAGAGGCGCTGGCCGAACGGAGAGACGCGCCAACGCTGGGGGATAGAGTGGCTACCGAGAACTCGGTTAGCGGCGCAAAATGGCTCGAGCCGGAGCACACGAATACGCGGGACTCTGTGGCGGCGTTGAAATGGACGGAGGCGCGCTACGAGTGGGCAGCGCGCGAGCGTTGGATACGCAAAGCGATTCGCTCCATCTCGTCCTTACAGTGGAGCTTCATTTTCTTGAGTTTTATTTCTTCGAGAAGGTCTTCCGAACTGAGGTAGGTGGAGCTGAGGATTCTTCGAAGTTCCGCTTCGTAGTGCTCGTGCTCTTCGAACAGACGCCGATAGTCAGCGTCTGTATCGAGGAGTATGTCCCGGGGGCTCCGCTGCAAAGTTGCCATGCGTTCCTCCTCAACAAATGGCCGCGGTGGATTGTGGCCATATTCAGATTGTGAACTGCAGAGGCCGAGATGCAGGTGAGAGGCCTCTGTCACGGGACGTTAACACAAGGGAAAGAAAGGTCAAGGGGGTATCTGTGGGAAGTTGGTCCTAGCCCGTGGGCACCACTAGTTGGTAAGGCGCAGAAACATGGTGACAGCGGCTTCGACGGGATTGCGGTAGTAGTTCGGGCGCCGTCCGGATGGCGCGAAGCCGTGTGCCGTGTAGAAAGCGAGGGCCCGTTGGTTGGATTCGCGGACTTCGAGAAAAACAGATTCGAACTTTTGCATGCGACATTCGGAGAGCGCGGCGTTGAGTAAGGCCGAAGCATAGCCCCGGCGGCGCCAGTTGGGACCAACGGCGAGATTGAGCAACTCCATTTCGCGGGCGCGGTCTATGGAGCGGACGGCGAGAAATCCAAAGAGGATCTCGCGGTCACCGATGACCCAACCGCGTACGTCGCCAATGCTCAACTCAAATTCGCCCGGAATCCATTGCGCCGCTTCCGGGCACGATTTGGCTAACAAGAGAATTTTCGGCAAATCGGCCGCAACCAGAGTACGTACGGTGCCCGGTGATGCGTCGGTCTTCATGTGGCAGCGGTTTTCTTGCCGAAGATTTCGGCGTCGGAGCGCCGGACGTAGTTCGCATCGAGAGTCAGCGCATCAACTTGAAACGGCTTGGGTTGAGCGACAACGTGAAGGGCGATGGCAGCGGCGAGTGGCAATTGGACGACTACAAGGCTAGGCTTCGGCGCGGAGTGCGACCTCGCAAAAGCGCTCGATTCAAAGATATGTGGGTCGGGTGTGACCCAAGAAACGCTGCCCTCGGACATGTTTGTGGCTTGTGTGAAGAAATCGTCCGGCGCGATCACGCTTTCCTCGATGAGAATACTCGAGGCAGCGGAATTGCGGCTGTAGAGAGCCGCGAAGATTTGGTTACGTTGAGCGTCGCTGAAGGTCGCGACGTGCGTAGCCGTGACGGGTGCACGATCCACGAGCACGGCGAGCCGTGAGACAGGGAAGATGGGCTTACCGTAGACCTCGGACCAGGCTTTGGCGGTGGTAAGTCCCACTCTGACACCGGTGAAGGAGCCGGGGCCGGAGGCCACGGCGTATCCTGCTAAATCGGCGTGACTTACCCTGTGTTCCGCGAGCAATCGTGAAACTGCGGGGAGCAGCCAGGAAGAGAATTCTTCAGCAGGAGGGTGCGGGACTTCGGCGAGAATACGGCTGCCATCCAGCAAGGCAATGCTGCCGCGGGAATCGCAGGTATCGAGGGCGAGGAGAAGCACGGAGCGATAATACAGCAACGTGGGCGTAAACGTAGAGCAATTTGGGTGCCATATTTTGGCCAAGCTGTCGGTAAGCCTTTCATTCCAAACGATATACCTTGACTCTTACAATACAGGGGTCCATACTGCCCTTGTTCCACAAGGGGGCACCGGAAGCCATGGATTACAAGATCGGCGACAAGGTTGTTTATCCGAATCACGGCGTGGGCATGATTGAGCAGGTGAGTTACGGTGTTTTGAACGGCAGGACCGAGCGGTATTACATGATTCGAGTGGTATCGAGCGGGTTGCGAGTGATGGTGCCTCAGTCGAATGCGGACATAGTGGGATTGCGGCCCGTAATTCGGACGAACGATACGACAAAGGTTTTGGGCTTCCTGGAAAAGGGCAAGTTGAATTGCCACCACGATTGGAAACACAGATTCAAAGAAAACTCTGAGCGCATGCGGACTGGATCACTGCTCGAAGTTGCAGTGGTACTGAAGAGTCTGGTGTCGCTGAGCCGCAGCAAGCCGCTATCGTTCCGCGAAAAGAAGATGCTGGAGCGGGCGAAGTACTTGCTGGTGAGCGAGATGGCGACCGCAAGGAACCTGACTTCGGAAACGGCGGAGACGCTGGTGGTGAAGTCGCTGGCGAAGGCGAAGTTGCAGTTTCCGGTGATGCAAGAGGCGATGGAACAGTAAGGGCTTTTTTGGTCGCAATTTTTTTGGGGACGAGCGAGAGCTTGTCCCCTTTTTTATTTGGAACAAGAGAATCGGGCAGCGGCGTCAGGCCAGCGGCAGAGACGCGGTGGCGTTTAGGGACGTGCCGGCAAGGATTCCGGCGTGAAAGCGCGGGAACGCGGCGGCGGCGATCATGGCAGCGTTATCGGTCGAGAGGGCGCGACTCGGAAAGAAGGTTTGGATGCCAGAGGATTTGCCGCGCGCTTCGAAGGCGTTTCGGAGTTGTGCGTTTGCGGCGACGCCACCCGAAACGAGAATCGTGGAGGCTCCGGATTGTTCAGCGGCAGTGAAGGTGCGTTCGCGAAGGTCGCGGACGACGGTATTCTGAAATTCGCGGATGAGGGCCAGCGTCTGCGGCGAGCAGAGCGGGAGGAGTTGGTCAAATTTGCGTTCGCCGCGAGCGATGGCGGCTTCCCGGGCGGAGATTTCGGGCGCGTATTCGGCATGTTCGCGCACGTGATATAGAACCGCCGTTTTCAAGCCGCTGAAACTAAAGTCGAGCGGATTCCCTTTCATCTTGATGGGGCCAAATTTGACGGGAGCCGGGACGTTGGGAGCGGCTACGGCGAGGCGATCGAGGATTGGGCCGCCGGGATAGCCAAGGCCGAGAAGTTTGGAGACTTTGTCGTAGGCTTCCCCGGCTGCGTCGTCGCGTGTTTGACCGAGTTTGCGATAGCGGAGTTGCGCGGCGGCTTCGGCGCGAGTTCCCTGCTCGGCGCGGACTTCGTAAAGAACGGTGTGACCGCCAGAGACGATGAGGCAGACCGCGGGAAGCTCGGGTAAGACGCCCGACTTGTGGGCCTCCAGAAAAACGGCGTGTACGTGGCCTTCGAGATGGTTGACGGGAACGAGCGGTTTGCCGAGGGACTGTGCCAGGGTCTTGGCATAGGTGATGCCGACGAGCAGCGAGCCGACGAGACCGGGGCCCTGCGTGACGCCGACGGCGTCGAGGTCGGAGAAGCTGAGACCTGCCTGCGAAAGGGCTTCGCGGACGACAGGAACGATTTGGCGAAGATGTTCGCGGGAGGCAAGCTCGGGAACGACACCGCCGTATTTGCGATGAATATCGATTTGGGAAGCGACAACGCTGGAGAGGATTTCGCGGCCGTCGGCAACGATAGCCGCGGCGGTTTCGTCGCAAGAAGATTCGATGCCGAGGATGCGAACGGTCATGAAGCAATGCTAGCACACGGATTCCCGCAAGCCGGGACTGCGAGGTTTGCCGAAGCCGAACGCTTTTGCGAGAAAGCGATTGAAAAAGAGGGCTTCCTCTTACACTCTGTGTGCATGAGCCAACGAGGAAACGGCGCGCCGACGGGCGTGCGCAAAGTGCGTAAAGCTGTGCTGCCTGCGGCTGGACTGGGTACGCGATTTTTGCCCGCTACAAAGGCCCAGCCCAAAGAAATGTTGTCTGTGGTGGACAAGCCACAAATCCAGTATGTGGTCGAAGAATGCGTGGCGAGCGGAATCGAGCACGTCATCATTGTCACTGGCAAGGGCAAGAATTCGATCGAAGATCATTTTGACTACAACCCGACACTGGAACGGTTTTTGGAGGAGAAAGGACGCAAGGACCAGGCGGCGCTGGTGCGGAAGATTAGCGATATGGTGCAGGTGAGTTACACCCGGCAAAAAGAGCCGCTTGGATTGGGGCACGCGGTGCTGGTGGCGAAAGATTTGGTTGGAGACGAACCGTTTGCGGTGTTGCTCGGCGACGTTTTGATTCCGGGAGAGAATCCGGCTACCAAACAATTGATTCACGTTTACGAAGCGACTGGAGTCGGCGCGATAGCGGTTGAGGAAGTGCCGAAGGAAAAAACGAATTTGTACGGCATTGTGGATGGACAGGTGTCGCCGCAGCCGCCGTTTGGCGAGAGGCTGTTACGCGTACGAGACCTGGTGGAGAAGCCGAAACCGGAGAATGCACCTTCAAATCTGGCGATTACGGGACGGTATGTCCTGCCAGCGGCGATTTTCGATTGCCTTGAACGCACGAAGCCCGGCGCCGGAAATGAGATTCAGCTGACGGATGCTCTTCGTATCCTTGCGAAGGAACACGGGCTCTGGGCATACATCTACGAGGGGATTTCGTACGATGCTGGCGACAAGCTGGGCTTCCTGAAAGCGACTGTGGAAATAGCGCTACAAAATCCGGAGTTCGGCGGTGCGTTCCGTTCTTATTTGAAGGGCTTGAAGCTGTAGCGCAACAGGCGCTCCCCCATTTCTAATTTTTAATTTGTGTAACCAGCTCGTTCGGCGCGGCATCTCTAATACTCTAGCGGCCTGACAGAGAGTTCCCTTTCGGCCACGCCACCCGCAGCTCGCTAGAACGAGATTCCCAGCAATATTCCGAAGGAGAAAACCATGAGTGAAGGCGCAGCGCAAGTGAAAGCAACGACCAAAACTTTCCCCGCGAAATCGTTCGCTGCTCAGAGCCCGACTTCCGGTCTGGCGGCGCACGGGATTGTCCGACGGGAACCGCTTCCCTCGGACGTGCAGATTGAAATTCTATTTTGTGGCGTTTGTCATTCGGATTTGCACCAGGCGCGAAACGAATGGAAGGAGGTGATGCCCACGGTGTATCCGTGCGTTCCGGGCCACGAAATTATTGGGCGCGTCACGAAGGTTGGCAGTGCGGCGAAGAAATTCAAGGCCGGCGATCTAGTTGGCGTGGGATGCATGGTGGATTCGGACCGGACGTGTCCCAACTGCAGGGCCGGCGAAGAACAGTACTGTTTGAGCTTCCCGACCCTGACCTACAACGCGGAGGACAAGCACCTCGGCGGAGTGACCTACGGAGGGTATTCGGACAGCATCGTAGTGGACGAAGCGTTCGTGCTGCGTGTGTCGGAGAAGTTGAACCCGGCGGGCGTGGCGCCGCTGCTTTGCGCGGGCATTACAACGTACTCACCGTTGCGACACTGGAATGTCGGCAAAGGGCAGAAAGTCGGCATCGTGGGGCTCGGCGGATTGGGCCACATGGGCTTGAAGTTCGCGAAGGCGTTTGGAGCGCATGTAGTGCTGTTCACGACGTCGGCGGGAAAGACAGCAGATGCAAAACGGCTCGGCGCAGACGAAGTTGTGATTTCGAAAGACGCCGCCGAGATGCAGAAGCATGCGGGGAGCTTCAACTTCATTTTGGACACAGTGTCGGGCGATCACGACCTGAACGCGTATTTACAATTGCTAACGCTGGACGGCACGATGACGCTGGTAGGGGCTCCGGAAAAACCGGCACCCGTTGCGGCGTTCAACCTGCTGATGGGGCGTAAGCGGCTCGCCGGATCTGCAATCGGAGGAATTCGCGAAACGCAGGAGATGCTGGACTTCTGCGCGGCGAATAACATCACGGCCGACGTGGAAGTTATCCGAATTCAGGATATTAACAATGCGTACGCCCGGCTGCTGAAGAGCGACGTGAAGTATCGGTTCTCGATCGATATGGCTTCTCTGAAGCAAGCGTAGTACGCGAAAATCCAAGAAAAGTCCCCGCGCGATGAATGGTCGTGCGGGGACTTTTTGGTTAAGGCGCCTTAATTCGACCAAGCGTTAGCGGTGGGATTCCTGATTGCGGCGATGCTCCTCGGGCGCCGCCGCGATGCCGTTGCGGCGGAGTTCTTCCGTATAAAACTTGCGGTAGAGGAGGCTCCACTCTTCGCTGTCTTCCAAAATTTCTTTTTTCATCGAACTGATCTTCTTGCGCGCTTCCGCTTCCCACTTCTCTTCTTCACGCAACTGGTTCGTCAAGATGGTGACGATGCTCTGGCGAATCGTGTCGCGGTCCTCGACAAATTCAACTTCATTGCTGGCGACAAGGACGTCCATCATTTTGTGGGACAGCCGGACAATTTTCTCACGCGTGAGTCGCATCTTCCCTTTTTCCAGTCCTTACCGCAGGACCAATTTCTTGTCGCGGGCCAACTGCGTTTTCACTTTCTTGAACATTTCCTGATACGAGACACCCGTGTTGCGCATCTGCTCCTGATGTTGGATCAGGATCTGGCGGGCTTCTTCGTTGATACGGTCTTCGACGGTAATTTCTTCGAGCATAGCCTGCCGGAGGCGCGGGACGACGGTTTCCGGTGTTTTGACTTCGACCATCTCGTCTTCAACCAGTCTTTTGAGTGCTTCGGCAGCCATGTGGCCGACCAAATCGCGGTTCAGCAGCATTCCTTGCGCGTCCTTTATGCAATAGAGAAACATCGAGTTTACTGGGTGAAACGCAAAACTGCAACCGGGTGTGAACAGAACGCAGCGTCGAGCTGCAAAAATCCGTCACCGCGCTATAATGCGCAGCCAGAACGAAACGAAGCACGAGACAGCGCAAAAAGGGCGAATTTTGGCGCTTGGAGGGGCAAACGGATGAGAAAGTCACCTAGATTTGGCGCGGCGAGCACACTGGCATTGGCCGCAAGCGTGTTCATGGGGAGTACAACCGTGCGGGCGCAAGACGCCGCCAAGGACCCGCCGAAGGAAGACTACGTCAAGGCGCACTACACGAAGTATGAATACCGGATTCCGATGCGGGACGGGAAGAGACTGTTCACTTCTGTTTATGTACCGAAGGACGATTCGCTGCCATACCCGATCTTGATGGATCGCACGCCTTATAGCGTGGGGCCGTACGGAGAGGACGCGTACAAAAAATCGCTTGGGCCGTCCGAAGAGTTTCAGAAGGCGGGATACATTTTCGTGTATCAGGATGTGCGCGGCAGATACATGTCCGAAGGCGAATTCCTCGAAATGCACCCGCACATTGACGTGAAGCGCTCCGCTGCGGATGTCGACGACAGCACGGACACCTACGACACGATCGAATTTCTGCTCAAGCATGTGGCGAACAATAACGGGAAGGTCGGCATCTGGGGCATCTCGTATCCGGGGTTTTACACTTCGGCGAGCATCATCGACTCGCATCCGGCACTGAAAGCTGCGTCTCCGCAAGCGCCGATGACCGATTTGTTCTTTACTGACGACGCTTATCACGGCGGAGCGTTCATGCTGGCCGCGAACTTCGGCTTCTACACGGCGTTCACGCCGATGCCGGAACCGGCGGAGCCGCCCAAGACGAGAGTGCAGTTTGATTTCGGCACTCCCGATGGCTACGAGTTTTATTTGAAGGCTGGCGCAACCAGGAATCTGGACAAACTCTACCTGAAGGGATCGAATCCGCTTTTCAATGATCAGCTACTGCATACAACTTACGATGATTATTGGAAGGCGCGCGATTTATCGCGACATATGAAGAACATCAAATGCGCGGTGATGACCGTTGGAGGATGGTTCGACGGCGAAGATCTGTCCGGGCCTTTCAAGACGTTCCACGCAATCGATCAATTCAACCCAGGTTTGGCAAATTCGCTGGTCGTGGGGCCGTGGGTGCACGGCGGCTGGGCGAGCACTGATGGCGATCATCTTGGTGACGTGCAATTTGGAGCCAAAACGAGTGAGTTTTTTCGCGCGAATATCCAATTCCCTTTCTTTGAATATTATTTGAAAGGCAAAGGCGCGGGTCTGCCGAAGGCATACGTGTTCGAAACCGGAACGAATGTCTGGCGCAAGTATGATTCGTGGCCCCCGGCCAAGGCGCAGGCAAAGATCTTGTATTTGCGGGCGGGCGGAATGCTTTCATTTGAACCGCCCTCCGAGAAAGACAGCGCGGATGAATATGTGAGCGATCCGGCGCACCCTGTTCCGTTCATCAACTACATGTCCACGAGCGTTCCGCAGCGTTATATGGTGGACGACCAACGATTCGCGTCACGCCGCACGGATGTGTTGGCGTATGTGACAGAGCCGCTTGCCGAGGACGTGACTATTGCCGGGCCGGTGTCGCCGAAGCTGAGAATTTCTTCCACGGGCACCGATTCAGATCTCGTTGTGAAGCTGATTGATGTGTATCCGAACGACTTTCCAGACGATGAATCCGTGAATGCCGGCAAGCGTGTTATCGGAGCGCCTTCGATTCGCGTGGGCGGATACCAGCAACTTTTACGCGGTGAGCCGATGCGCGCGAAATTCCGAAATAGCTGGGAGAAGCCGGAGGCGCTGGCGCCGGGAAAAATGGCGGAGTTGAATTTTTCGATGCCAGACGTGGACCACACTTTCCGTCGCGGGCACCGGATTATGGTGCAAATTCAAAGTTCGTGGTTTCCGCTCGTTGACCGCAATCCGCAAACGTTCGTGGAGATTCCGGACGCAAAGCCGGAGGACTTCAAAAAGGCCACCGAGCGCGTGTTTCATCAAAAAGACGCGGCTTCAGGAGTGGAGGTGATGGTGTTGCCGCAGTAGCACAATTTGCGATTTTCGCGGACGCGTTGACGGGTTTCCCGTCTTCTTGTAAGATCAGAAAGTTGGGCTGTGCGCGGTCGTTGGGCGGTTAGCTCAGTTGGTTAGAGCACCTGCCTTACAAGCAGGGGGTCGCAGGTTCGAGCCCTGCACTGCCCACCATTCCATTGCAGCATCCCTCAGCGGGGACGTAGTTCAGTTGGTTAGAACGCTGCCCTGTCACGGCAGAGGTCGCGAGTTCGAGTCTCGTCGTCCCCGCCATTCCTTCTCACCGTAAGTTCTTCAGCGATAAAGAGTTGGAAAGCCATTCCAGTTCGCACGCGACCAAGGCTTAGAGCCAACCTGTCGCGACGGTTTCTTGCGGCAAAGTAGACCGTCAGGTAAAAGCTAGATCCGCTGAGAGCGGATAATGGTCGGACGCGGATCCGGAATTATGTACTTGTGCCCCGCTCGGTCGCATCGGCTTCCGCGCAAAAATCCAGTCAATGATTTTTCCCTGCTCGAAGAAAGAGTGCGGCTTCGTCGGCGCACGGCGATTCGCCAAAGCATCTTCGAAGTCGGCGCGGTTTAGGGCATTGGCGGCAGCCCCGTTCGATGCATCCAGATTGAAGTCGCCGCAAACTAGAGCAGGCTCGCTCGGTTTGTATCGCTGCGCGTCTCTCAGAACTTGGTCTAGTTGCGCGCAACGCAGGCGGTTATCGCCTCTGCTCTCGAGATGTAGGTTATACGTGACGATCGTCCTGTCTCCGATTTTTACGTCGGTGACGAGCGCGAGCCGGCCTCCGATGCGCTCTTGGAACGGCGGAATTTCCGGAAGAAACCAATGCGGCCGCCAAAAATTTGTCTGCTCCTCGAAGCGGATGATGCGGCAATTGGATAAAGGCCACCGGGAAAGCGTGACTTGGCCGTGATAAGCCGGAGACGTTCGCGAGCCCTGGGTCAGTTCCTCAAATTCCCTCGCAAAGGCATAGTTCATCCGCAGCTTCTGGGCGATTTCTCTTGCAACATTAATACGGTGCGTCCGCCGCGCATTCTGATCGGCCTCCTGCAGGAGAAGGATGTCGGCTTTGGCGCCGGTCAGAAACTGAATCACCCGATCGAGATGCACGCCTCGGTTGATATTCCAGCTGACGACCCGGACTGAGTCCGGGGGAAAGATCACCCAGCTGGGTGTAGCAAACGTGCCCGTCTCGATCTGTTCGAGCGAACTCATGGCGTTTTTCGGACCCCTTCTGGATTCTTCTAACAACAGGATCGCTTCTCCGGTCCTGAACTCTTAGATGCTCTTATCTTTGCAGGGAATGCACGATCATCACCATCTTTGGGACGCCGCTATTTTCGCTGTGCGAATGGAAGAATCGGTTCTGCCCCCTCGGACGGACCCCGTCGACATCCCGTCGAAACTGTCGAAACCTAGGCCCTCTGAACCAACCCCCACTTCAGCAAGACTACGCGAGCACTCGCTAAACCACACATAAGAAACACGATCGAGAGATCGTCTCCGAACCATGATTGGAACCACGAATGCCCTTACTCCAGTCGACGTGTAACTCGCATGTGGTCTCGAAACATAACGCACGCAGAACAGGACGCTCGAATCTTGAACGAAATCACTGCTCATTCTCGCCATCCGCGGCGGGATTCCTCGAAGCCCACCGTCTTGTGCCTCTTCATTTTTCCGCTGCTCGCGGTTTGGCCATTCGCTTCTGTCTCGCGCGGAGCGCAGCCGGACGGTTCCTTTGCGAAAGTTACAGGCGTTGTTTTCGTTGAAGACTCCGCAGGCGCCCGATCCACTGTTGTCGGCGCGAAGGTAGCGCTCAGCGGACCAGCAATCATCGAAACCGAGACTGACGAAGACGGCAACTTCAGCGTGTCGTCCGTACCGTGTGGAACCTATCAGGTTGAGGCGATAGCTCTCGGTCTGGCCGTCCGGCAAACCATACATGTCGAAGCAACCGAAATCCGATTGCTTCTTCAACTAAAGCCAGTCGAAGTCACTTCGTCGGTGGTTGTGAAAGACGACCAGCCAGCAACCAAGGACCCCGCTCCGTCCGAGACGATTACTTCGAACACATTGCGTGACGCTCCGAACACGAACGAGCGTTTCGAGAGTGCTTTGCCGCTTATCCCAGGAGTTATTCGTGGCCCGGACGGACGCGTGAATCTGAAAGGAAGCCGAAACACGCAAAGCGGAGCGCTCGTCAACAGCGCGAACGTCACGGATCCTGTGACTGGCGGACAAGGGATCAATCTCCCAATCGACGTTGTCTCGACGGTGCAAGTCATTTCGAACCCGTACGATCCGCAATACGGCAAGTTCACTGGTGCGGTCGCTACCGTCACCACGAAAACAGGTGACTACGACAGGTTCCACGTTTCGCTGCAGAACTTTGTCCCTCGGGTGCGCGACCGTGACGGCATCATCGCCGGAATCGGCGCAGCAACACCGCGATTCACATTCACTGGCCCGATCGTCAAAGACCGCGTCGCTATCACGCAGTCATTCGAATATCGCTTTGTGCGCACGCCTGTGAACAGCCTGCCGCCGCTCGAACGCGATACGAAACTCGAAAGCTTCGACTCCTATACGCAGGTCGACTTCGTTCTCACACCCAAGCAGACGGCCACGGCTTCGTTCGCCATCTACCCACAGAAACTCGACTATCTTGGCCTTAACACCTTCACAACCCAGGCGTCCACGCCGGATTTTCATCAGCGCGGCTTCCAGGCCTACCTGCAGCACCGCTACATACTTGGAGCAGCGGGACTGTTCGTCTCTCAGTTCAGTTACAAGCGATTCGACGCGGACATCACCCCGCAAAGCGACGATCCCTATCGCCTGATGCTCGAAACGGCGGAAGGCGGATTCTTCAATCGCCAAGCGCGGCGGAGTTCCCGTACAAGCTGGGAAGAAACCTACCGTTCTGCGCCGCGGCAATTTGCAGGATCGCATGAGTTCGCCGTAGGTTTGAGCTTCGAGCATTCCGAGTATCACGGCCGCCAAGCCTTTTTCCCGGTGGAGATCGACGGCGAGTCAGACGCCCCTGTCGAACGCATTTCGTTTTCCAAGGCAACTTCGTTCGCCATCGATCAGAACGAGACGTCGTGGTTCGTTGGCGATCAGTGGGCGGTTACTCCGCGTTTCACAGTCACCCCGGGCATGCGCTTTGACTATGACACCGTGACGCACTCGGCCCACGCAGCTCCACGCGTCGGATTTCTTCTAACGCTGACCAAAGATGCGAAAACTTTGTTGAAAGGTGGAGTAGGCCGCTTCTACGATCGCGTTCCTCTGCTGGCCGCGACATTTCCCGACTTGCCGGATCGAACCGTCACCCTTCTTGGGGAAAACGGCGCCGTTTCGACTTCTACGTTCTATGAAAACACACTCGCGGGTCCTCTGCGGAATCCCGCCAGCATTTCCTGGAATCTTGAGCTCGACCGTGAGGTCACGCAAAACCTGCTCCTGCGCTTCGCTTATGAACAGCGCCATACGACCGACGACTTTGTCGTTTCACCCGTTACTAACGCCGCCACAGGAGCCATTGAACTTTCGAATGGCGGCAGCAGCTCTTACCGGGAGTTCCAGTGGACCGCGCGCTACAGGCTGCGTAAGAGCGTCTTCAACGCCTCGTACGTCCGGTCTCGCGCATTTGGCGACCTGAACGATCTCAATCAATTCTTCGGCAACCTCGCGCAACCGGTCATTCAGGCAGATGGGCGCGGTCGTTTGTCGTTCGACGCCCCGAATCGCTTCCTTTTCTGGGGCACTCTCGCGGGCCCTCTGAAGCTGACCCTCGTGCCGGTCTATGAGTTGCGCACAGGCTTTCCCTATTCCGTCGAAAACGAATTGCGCGAGTACGTTGGACCGCGCAACGTCAACCGCTTGCCGCGTTTTTCTTCGTTCGATCTTCAGGTCACACGTGCGATTTCTCTGCCCTTCGGCGATCGCCACTTGCACACGCGAGTCGGCCTCGGCATTTTCAATCTCTTCAATCACTTCAACCCGCGTGACGTCCAAAACAACCTGGCGAGCGGGCGGTTCGATGGTTTCTTCAATTCAGCCTGGCGGGAATACCGCGGGAAATTCGTACTGGAGTTCTGATCATGAAACATCACGTTTTGCTGGCAGTCGTTCTGTTTCTCGTTCCGGTCGCAGCGCTTGCCGCGGCCCAAGATAGTTCGCTACCCACCGCGAGCGAAGTTGTCGAGCAGATGGTTCAGCGCGATGCACAACGCCAGATATTGACCCAGGGCTATGCGGGGATGCGCCGTTACGTTCTTGAAAACGATGGCATGCATAAGCACGCTGAAATGCTCGTACGCGTGAACGGCGACCCCGACGGCACCAAGCATTTCGAGATTCTCTCCGAGCAAGGGTGGAAGGCCGCCCAGAAGCACGTACTGCGGAAGATGCTCGAGTCCGAGTCGCAGACGTCGGCTCCTGAAGCACGAGAGAAAACGCGCCTCTGTTCCGACAACTACGAATTTCACATGGTCGGCCTCGTTATCGGGGACCGGCCTGCCTACGCGATCGACGTTAAGCCAAAACGCAAGGACAAGCTTTTGTTCGAGGGGCGAATCTGGGTGGACACCGAGGACTATGCTCTAGTCCGTGCTGAAGGAAATCCTGCAAAGACTCCATCCTTCTGGACCAAGCACATACATTTTGTCCACAGCTATGAGAAGCGAGAAGGGCTCTGGTTCCCTCTGTCGACTGCAAGCGTCACCGACGCGCGCATCTTCGGCAGAACCGATCTCACCATCGAGTATTTCGACTACAAGCCCCACGCCGCGGAGTTTGCGGAAGGTACTGCCATTACCGCCCGGGGGTTCCGACAGCAATGAAGCGCAGCGACGCCATTCTTATGGTCGTAGGGCTCGGGCTGCTCGGGTTCGTAGCTTCACGCGTCGGCTGGATCCCGCTCCTGCATGAGCTGATGAAAGTCTCGCTTGCGATACCCGTTCTCGTGTCCGTCAGCTTTCTGCGACTCGTGCTTCAGACCCATGCGTGGCGCATCGCGCTTCGGGAGGAAGGAGTGGCTACCACGTTTCGCGAGCTTCTGGGAATCCGTCTCGCTTCCCAGTCGATGGGCTACCTCTCTGTGCTTGGTCCCGCGCTGTCCGAACCGATGAAAATCAAACTGCTCAAAGGAAGCTGGAACGCTTCGGCGTCGGCCACTCTCGCGGACACTGGAATCTACTGGTTTACTTCAGCAATCGTAGGGCTTGCGGGTTGCGTCGCCGCGGCAATTCTGATCGCAGGCGCGCAGAATGCGCGAACACTCGTCGGAGTTGCCCTCCTCTTCGCGCTGCTGCTCGCTCTTCTCGTTCGACAGAAGCCTTTGCTGCAAGGATTGGTTGCGGCTTTGGGAGAACGTGCCCCGGGTTGGCTCAGCAAAGGTGCCGCGCTCGAGCGAGAAATACGTTCCTTTCGCACTCGCCACCCGCTTCCCGTCCGCTCGATGCTCTATCTGGATTTGCTCTGCCAAGTTCTCCTCGTTGCGGAAACCGCCGTCGTCCTCTTCTACGCCAGGCTGCCGATTCATCTTCCGATCCTCCTCGGAATCGAGACCGCCACTCGCGTCACGAAAATGGTCGCGGGATGGCTCCCGGCGCGGATTGGAGCCGACGAGGGCGGCACCGCCGCCGCGTTCGCCGCATTCGGACTTTCTCCAGCCGCCGGTGTGGTTCTCGCTTTAACCCGGAGATTTCGCGACCTGCTGTGGTGCGTTCTTGGTCTCAGCTGGTTCGCCTGGCGCTCACGGAAGCAGAGCCGCCACCAACTTCCCGACGGAGCACTACTCCCATGCAAGCAATCCTAGCAATGCCGGATTCGCGAAGCGGGAAGTCCGGAACCAACCAACTGCTGTTTCGCGACGTCGCCGGTGTTCCCTTGCTTGTCCGGGCAATCGCGACCGCGAGTCGAGCCGGAGCCAATGAAGTCCTGCTGGTTTTTCCAGGTGTAATTCCCTGCGAAATCGTGAAGAGACTTCACGAAAATGCAATTCTCTCCGCAGGTCCGCGCGTCGAGTGTATTTCTGTTCCCGGGTTCGAGCCTGCCTTGCCATTGGGATGGCAGCAGATATCCAGCCGGCTCCAGGACGAATTTTTCTGGATCCCTTGGAACTGGGTGACGAACAAGAACGCTCTTGTTGCTTTGCGGCCTCTTGCGTACGAGCCGGCATCATGGACTGTTCCTTCGCGTCTTCAACGTGACGCGGTTATGGATTCCACTGAATTTCTTTCTCCCAAAGGGCGAGCCGAAGGGATTGCCATCCTTTCGGAAGACTCGATTGATGATGCAGAGCGTTGGCTCGTCGCAAATTCCGGAAAGCCACTCGACGGGATCTACACTACTTTTAATCGCAAGCTTTGCCGGCCCGTCGTAAGAGCTCTCGCGCACACCGCAGTTTCACCGAACGCGGTAACCCTTGCGGGCCTACTTGTGGCCTGCCTTTCTGCCTATTATTTCTCGCGCGGTTCTTTTTTCCTCTCCGTAATCGGTGCGTTTCTTTTTTTTCTCTCCGGGCTTTGCGACGAAATCGACGGAATGCTTGCCCGAATCAAGTTTTCCGATTCCGCATTTGGCACCTGGTTTGAGGGCTCGGTCGACAATTTGAGCTACCTCCTGCTTTTTGGGGGAATAGCACTAGGGCTCTCCCGTGATCGAGGGCCTAGGGAACTTTGGATCGGTGGAGCAATTCTCGTAGGAGCGGTCATTTCTACCGCAATAATCGCTTGGCTGCGCAAAAGCTCGACGCATCGCGAAAGACCGAACGAATACCTCGGCAAGATGTATCGAATGCTCGACGAAGATCGCGGGAACTGGATCTCACGGGTCTCCAGGAACATCGAGTTCCTTCTGAAGAAGGGCGTCTTCATTCACTATGTTGTGCTCTTCTCCCTTTTGGGTCTGCTGCCGGTGATGATGCGCATTGCTGCGATCGCCGCCAACCTCACTTGGATCCTCGCTTTCTATTTCAAAAGACGATTTTTCCGCGGCCCCCGCCCGGCCGCTGAAGCTGCTCGATTTCAAAAACCCGCGAAGGTGAACCCATGAAAGCACTGATCTTGGCCGCAGGACGTGGCACACGAATCCGCTCGATCCACGGCGACCATCCCAAATGTCTGATCTCCTCAGACGGCGAAGCCATTCTCGATCATCAGATCCATGCGCTGTTTGCTATTGATATCCGCGAGATCGGAATTGTCGTGGGATACGAAAGCGAACAAATCATCGAACACGTGAAGACGCGCCATCGGGACCATTTCCATCGCTTCTGCTTCATCCACAATCCGAAGTTCGAAACCACCAACAACATCTACTCTCTTTGGGTTGCGCGAGACTGGTTGCGTGGCGAAGCGTTTATGTGTCTGAACGCGGATGTTCTGTGCGAGCCCGACATCTTGATCCCAGCCGCCAGAACTACTGCGCCGGTCTCCATGGTCGTCGATCCGGAATGGCGCGACGAAACGATGAAGGTCATCATTCGCGATGGCCGCGTCGCAAAAATGAGCAAGAAAATTCTCCGCTCAGAGTTCAGCGGTACCTACATCGGTATCACGACCTTTTCTAGAGAAATCCAGCGAGACTTCTTCCGTTCCATCGACAGGCTTGTCGCGGGCGGCCACGTCAATGAATTCTTCAATGTAGCTGTACAGGAACTAGCCGACGCGGGAGTGAAGGTGGGGTTCACGAGCACGTCCGGTTTGTCCTGGGCCGAAATCGATGATCCGGCGGACCTAACGTTTGCGCGCGAGCATGTCTTTCCCAAACTCGCCTATGTCGCGGCTGCTTAGTTTCCAGACGCTTTTTTGAGATGCCCTCGTCTCGCCAAACCGCGGTGCCTCCCCGATGTGGAGGTTCGCTGCGTCCACCATTTCTCGGACCGTCACAGTTGCTGCTGCAAGGAGTCGAGTTCCCTTCGACAGGCATCGCTGAACTGGCGCAGGGGATCGTCACCGCTCACGGCGCGCGACTGGATCTGCTCGGACGTCAGATTTGGTTTCGGATAGGTGGACACGATGATCCGAATCACCGCCTCGGCCGTTTCCAGAACCGGCGCGGACGAACTCAGGCGAATGCGACTTAGCAGCGCATAAAGTGGAACTAGTTTCTGAGGGTCGACGTTGTTCTGCACCATGGCATCGACGAGCAGTCGCGCGCTTTCTGCTATGAAATCCGAATAAAGCGACTCGCGGCGTACGATCGTCTTTGCCAGCAGGTCGCGGATATCTTGGTGTCGTTGCGTGATCCAGGTGCCGACGACCGACCCCAGCGCGCCCACGAGCGAGCCGAATATTGCCGCCGAGGCGGCGATCATTCCGGGGTTCATCGGCGATTCTCACAATCCGGCCCGCCAACCCGCTGCCGCTTCGTTTTCCTCACGTCGCCGCGGACACTCCGCCAAGATGCGCGTCCACCGAAATCCCGGCGCGAATGCATTCGAGTCCGATCCGGTCCGAACCAAGCCTTATCCGCACGATCACTCCCCAAGGCAAATTCGCCACCCTCTAGTGCAACGTGTCTGCCAATTCCCAGCGGCACATGCGAACGCCAAGTCATTGAAAGTGAAGGACGATGACGAGAATGCAGGGGACATGCTGGCTGGAGCGCCGGTTCATAGGTGACGACCTCGACGTTTCCGTCAAAGGGCCGCCATGGGCCGCGGGCAAACTGAAGTCTTTAATTTACGGTCCGCCGCCCGAACGTCTTCTATCTACTGAAAACAAGGTGGATAACGGATTTTTCCGGCAACACCACTGATGGAAACCGAGATGCTTCATGAGCAACTGACATTGGTCTGCCTGGAGGCGAAAGAGGGTGACTACAAGAGATTCGATCGCGACGGAAAAGCCCGAATGGCTCACTCAGATGGAAAACGTTCTCGAGGTGCTCAATGAGGGGATCATTGTCGCGAGCGACGAACATCGGATTCTATTTGCGAACTCGCGGTTTGTGGAAATGACCGGCTTTCCCCGGCAAGAGTTGATCGGAGTCGACGCCTCCTCCTTTTATTCCTCACAGGAATGGGGATTTCTGGCGCAACAGGTTGACATCGCGTTCCGTACCGGACACAACCGGCATTCCTTCGTTCTTCCCCAAAGAGGCGGCGGGCGCTTGCCCGTCATCATCAGTTCCCGTACGATTCGCAATTCTGCGGGTCGGTTTGGGATTCTCACCTTCGCGGATATCTCGGAGCAAGTGCGAGCAGAGCAGGAACTTCGGTCCGCAAACATGGAGCTCAGCAAGCGCCAGATGGAAATCGAAGAAGACCTGCGGCTTGCCGCACGGGTTCAGCGCAGTCTCACGCCGCGATCCTTGACCTGGAACGGAATGCGCGTCGACTCTTTCTATCACCCCGTGCACACGATTGGCGGAGACTTCGCCCTGGTGAACTCGGTGAACCACGAGGATCTCAGTTTGCTGGTTTGCGATGTTTCCGGTCACGGCATCGGTTCGGCTTTGGTCGCGAACCGAATCTACTCCGAAGCGGCAGCACACCTGCGGAGCGGCATTCCACTCGTCGACATGTTCGGCGAGTTGAATCGCTTCCTCATCCAGGAAATCGACAGCTCGGGAATGTTTGTTACCGCTGCCGCTGCCAGGATCGATGCACAACACCGCACGATGTCCTTTGCCGGCGCTGGCCATCCTCCCGCGATGGTCGCCCGTCGCGGCCAGAGTCCGATTCTCCTTGAGTCGCGCAGTATGATACTTGGGGCGCTGCCGGAAGCCGTGGGGGTCGACGCCACGCTTGAAGTCCAGCTCCAGCCCGATGACCGCGTCGTTCTGTACACCGACGGAATTACCGAAGCTTTCAATTCCAGGGGAGAAATGCTGGGCATCGAAGGTGTCCAGGAAGTCGTGCGCCGTACGTCGTCTCTGCCTCCCGACCAAATGAAACAGGGTATTCTCGACGGTGTGGCTGGGTGGCGCGAGGGACCGCCGACTGACGACGTTTCTCTCATGTTGTTGCACGTTCGTTGAAACAGATGAATTCAAACACTAGGAGAACGCATGTTAGCCAGACGCACCGCGCTTCTTGTTTCTGTCGCTTTGCTCTTTGCCGGGATTGACACTTCCCTTGGCAATGCGCAAGAGGCCCCGGCGCCAGTGAAGGCCGTCCAGCTGATTGGCCTCACGGGCGTCAAACAAAATGCAAAAGGCACATTGAAGGTTGAAAACGGAAATCTGCAGTTTGTGCACGACAAAACAAACGCCGGCCTAACCGCCGCTTCCATTCAAGATGTAGTCACCGGCGATGATACGCAAAGATCCGTCGGCGGAACCGTCGGGGTGATGAGCATGGCCGCGCCGTACGGCAGTGGGCGCTTCCTCAGTCTATTCCGCAAGAAAATCGACACGCTCACCATTCAGTACCGCGACGTGGACGGAGCCCTGCACGGCGTAATCTTCACGATGCCCGTGGGCGGAGCGAATGCCGTCAAGACGGAGCTTGTGTCGGGAGGTGCCCACACCGCAGCCACAGGACAACCGGCCACAGACGCCCCCTCCACCAAGGAGCAAAACACTCTACAGTTCCCGGAACACTTGTCCGGCAAAATTAGCGCGTCGGCAATCCAAGTCGAGATGATCCAGTCGAACGAAATCAAACTCCCTGCCGAATTTCAAATTGCCCTCTATGAAAATCTCGTCCATCAAATCGAAAAACAACGAACATTTCAGCATGTCTATCGCGACGGCGACCGTACCGCCGCGAGTGCCCCCGATCTGGTTGTTCTCCATAGCACAGTCCAGGGCTTTAAGGCCGGCAGCGAGCGGGCCCGCCAGGTGACAACCGTTGCTGGCGCCACGTCCATCACGGTCCATTGCCAGTTCACCGGCCCGGATGCAAAGCCGCTCCTCGCACGGGATGTAAGCGGCAAGGTTCGGTTTTTTGGAGGAAATCTCAGGGCTACCTACGACTTCGCGAAGAAAGCCACCCATGTCGCGGATGGAAGCTTTGCCGCGCCCGATCACCGACCATAAGGGACGAGCAAGAGGCCTTCTGCTGCTGATGACGTTGTGCAGCAATCCCTGATCGCCTGCAACCGCGCGTGGAGCGATGGACGCTGGTCGAAATACTCGGATTTCCCACCGCGCAGCTCAGGTCCATCACGCCAAATCCCGACAAACTACGCGGTACGGCCTCCCGTCTACACATAAAGGATAAGCACATCCTGGAGTCCCCGACATGAATTCCTCGAAAAGTACCAATTGCGGCTGCCGGGTAGTTGTGTCAATCGCCTGGCGGAAATGCTGATCGTTTGACAGCGCTGCTTCTGCAACTCGATTCAACGTAGGGCATGCCTTCGCATCTACATGTTTCCTTAATATTTTGCGGTCTTCCCACGACAGCCCGGTTGGCCAACAGGTTGCAACATCACTCCCGATAGTTCGCTGCTAGACATCTGAGGAGAAAGAAAACTGTGCAGAAAACTGCGTTTCCCGTGCTCGCGTTCGTTGCCTTGTCTGTAGTTGGAAGTACAAGCGTCATTGCTCAATCTGCGCCGCCAGAACCAGCAGCCGCAGCAAGCGACGGCACCGACGCATTTTCAGATCAACAACTGGCCTTGCTTCGCAAAGACATTCGCACGATCAAAAAGCAGCTCATCGCTGCGAATTTGACGCTCACCGACGGCCAAGCGACAAAGTTCTGGCCCGTGTATGAACAGTATTCGGCGGAGTTCGGGAAGATCAACGAAACAAGAAGCGCGGTGATCAAGGAGTATGCCGATGGGTATGGACAGCTGACCGACGACCAGGCGGACAATCTCATTCGGCGCTGGCTCGACACGGACATCGCGGCAGCGCAGCTTCGCCAAAAGTACGTGCCGATCTTTCGCAAGGTGCTGCCCGGAAAGCAAGCTGCGACCTTCTTTCAGCTGGACCGCCGCATCAGCATGATGATCGACGTGCAACTGACCTCGCAACTTCCGCTGGTGCAGAACCAGGACTAGTTTCGAGCGCCAGCCCTCAAACCTCCGACAGAGTCCTGAAGCGGTTCTTATCAATTTGCAGCGACTTAATCTTAGATTCCAAGGTCGATCGCGGTATGCCCAGCTTGGCCGCGGCCCCGGCGGGTCCAAACACACGCCCGCGGCTCGCTTTTAGAGCCTCCTCAATCATGCTCTTCTCTTGCTCCTCGAGTCTTCGAGGGAGCTCAATTTCGTTTTTCGCTTTTGCTCTTAGAACTCCCTGTGGCTGTGGTGGCAACCAGCTTTCATCGATTGAAAAAGTCTCCGTTTCGCAAAGGATCACGGAACGCTCGATGACGTTCTGCAGTTCACGGATGTTTCCAGGCCAAGCGTACGACTGAAGCAATTCGAGTGTTTCCTGGCTGACATGTCTGATGTTCTTGCGCGCTTTTCGCGAATAGCGATCGATAAAATACTCGACCAGCAGAGCAATATCCTCTCTTCGTTCTCGAAGCGGAGGAATCTCAATCGGAAATACCTGGAGCCGATAAAACAAATCACTCCGGAAGGACCCGCTGGACACGGCTGCGTTCAGGTCGCGATTCGTGGCGGCGATCACACGAACGTCGACCTTGATGGACTGTGTCCCTCCGACCCGCTCGAATTCCCTTTCTTGCAGTACTCGCAACAAAGCAACTTGCGTGTCGGGGGGCAGTTCGCCCACTTCGTCCAGAAAAATCGTTCCACCGTCGGCCAGTTCAAAGCGGCCGAGCCGGCGTTGCGTGGCTCCCGTGAATGCCCCCTTTTCATGGCCAAACAATTCCGACGAGATTAGCGTTGGCGCAAATGCGGCACAGTTCACACTGATGAAAGCGCGTTCAGACCTTTCTGAGCGTTTGTGGACGGCGCGGGCGATGAGCTCTTTGCCAGTGCCGGTCTCTCCCGTAATCAAGACGGTGGACTCCGTTCGACCGACTTTGGCAGTCTGGGAAAGAACGGCCTTCAGGGGCTTCGAGGTGCCAACAATTTCCTCGAACATCGAAGCCCGGTCGATTTCTTCACGAAGCGCGACGTTTTCATGTTGCAGTCTCTCCTCGGCTCTTTTGCGATCTTCGATATCGGTCCCAGCGACGTACCAGCGGGCGATCTGTCCGTGTTCGTTACGCAATGGGTTATAACGATACACGAACCACCGGTAGAGGCCGTCCCTCCCCGCCGTTCTTGCTTCGATTTCAAACGGGTTACCCGCCAAAAGTCCGCGTTCGCGAACCGCTCGCATCTTCACGATATCGTCGGGATGGATTACTCTTGCAATCACGTCGACTGACCTATATTCGTCAAGAGTCAGACCGGTGTATTCCCGTGCGACACGATTTGCGTAGATAGTCTTGCCCTCGGGTGAAAGCACCGTAATAATGTGGCGAACGAAATCAACAAGCTGTTGAAGTTCTTCCTCGGCGTGTTTGCGTTCCGTGGTGTCAACCATCGTGCCGAACACCTGAACAAGCTCCCCGTCCGTGCTTAAGACTGGATGGCCAACACCATGAATGTGTTTGACTGTTCCATCGGGTTTTACGACTCTGAATTCGACGTCGCAATCCACTTTCTTTAGGAATGTCCTATCGCCTGCCAGCTTGACCTTGTCACGGTCGTCTGGATGTAGGCGCTGCAGCCATTGCTCCCACGTCGGTAAGCCCCGTTCTGGATCAAAGCCGAAGAGCCGGAACATTTCCTCCGACCAGTACACTGTTTCACGGGTTGTGCCGTCAATCGCACAACTGCCCGTGTGCGTTAGCTTTTGCGCTTCCTCCAGATGAGCTTCGCTGCGCTGTATCCGGCGATAAAGCTCTCGCAGTTTGGCGGTTGTTTCATTGAAGACAGTTCCCAGGTGAGCTAGTTCATCATCTCCGGATAACTGCACTTGGTGACTAAAATCTCCCCGCGCCAAAGCGGTTGTTCCCTGCAACAGCTGGCGGAGTGAGGCGCTAATGCTGCGCGTGATGGCGAAGCCGAGGAGCGCGGATACTAGCAACGTAACGAAAACTGTAAGAGGAAGAATCAGGAGGATTCGGCTTTGGACTCGTTCAGCCTGCGCAACCGACCGTGAGAGTTGGTCACTGACTTGCCGGTCCACACTGCGAACCAGATTCGAAGCACTAGCTTCCAGTGGTTTCTTTTCATTAGCCAGACGAAGACGCGCCACATTCCAGTCGGAGGCGACGCCTAAAGCAATTACGGCGTCAAGCTGCGGTGGCAGTGTGATCTCAACTGCTTCCACAGTAGGCAGGACCGCCTTATCCCGAGGAACATCAGACGGTAGACGAATCAGCGCATCTCTGACAGCTTCGGTGTCGGTAAGAAGAACGGATCGTAAACGCTCGGCTTCTCGCTTCAAGCCGTCGATGTCTTCGGATTTGGCTAGTGAGTCGAGTTTCGCGTCGAGGGATAGGACATCTGTCTGAAAGCGTGAAACGACAACTAGCTCCCGTGCCATGGCGCTCACGCGATCCGATTGTTGGCGGACCAGATAGAATTGCCAAACGAGCAGACCGTTACCGACCAACATCAGCAAGACAATCACCGCAAAACATAGGAGTAAGCGCGGCGCGATCTTCAGTTTGTTAATGCGTGAAAACATATTTAGCCGAGTCAATGGCGGCAGTCCGATACGCCTTGGCCTGCTTGACACCGGATCAATCTCCCTTCAGAGGTGGTCCGGTTTTGAAGCCGGTAATCTGCACCAGTTGTTTCTCCAGCGCAGCTGCTGCTTGAGGAGCAGGCTTCTCGCCCGTTAAAACGGAATGCACTGAATCTATATAAGCTCTCGTAATCTGTTCATACTGCGATCCGGTCCCGGTGGACGGCCTGATTACGAATCTGGTTCGAACCGCCTCCTCAGGATTACGGCTTGCATTTGAAATAGAAGATCGGCTCTGAAGGTCCGACTGATTGGCAACAGCGCTCTCCTCAACCTGATTTGAATGAATCTGAGCGCGAATCAGAAATCGAATTAGCTCTATAGCCTCTTTGCGATGAGACGAATGTTGTGACACAGCCAGGCCCGATCCTCCCAATGTACCGGCCCAACCCAATTGTCCCCCAGGAATGCTCGTATAACCTGTTTTGCTCGGTGCCAAAGAATTTCGCCAATGCACTTGGCGGAATAGACCGACGCGAGTAATAGAGGCGCCACCCCAGACGCGAACAAATGCTGCTTCTCCTTGATCGAACGCATTCATTGAATCTAGCTCTTGATAAGCGAGAACGCTGCGTGGTGAGATCCAGCCGATCCAACGTTTAGCCCTCTGCCATGACCGAATCGCTGCAGGATTATTCACGCTGATCGTCTGGTTGCTTTCGATGATCCTCCCTCCTCCTTGCGCAGCTTGCCACTCAATGGCGTTACAGGTCAGTGCCTCAGCGGCTGCTCCCTGCCAGACGTAGCCCCAAAAATCTTTGTTGCCTTTAGCTCGCTCGCCGGACTGAATCCGCGCGGCCATGGTCTCAAGTTCATCCCATGTTCTCGGCGGATGCTGGTAACCGTATTCGCGAAGGAGATCGCTTCGATACTGCAGGACACCTACTTGAACGGTGTAAGGAATAGCCACGAGTTTTCCCTGGGGTGCGTAGCTTTGTAATAGCTGGGGCTCGAGCGAGTTGATTTCGTCTGCCAAGTCGTGTCGAAGGTCAACTAAGTCAGGTTCGAGAACTCCGGGCCAAATCACATCAATGTTGAGCACATCGGGGCCTGAGCCGACCTGTTTCAGGAGCCTGCGGGAGAGTTCCAACTGGTCCAAAGTAGTTTCAGGAACAGGGAGATCGCGAACGTGGATTCCTGTTTCCCGCGTAAACTGCTGCGCCAATGGTTCTGTCCCTGGCAGGTCATCCGGTTGAGACCAGCCGAGACGCAAGTAACTCAAAGTTGTGGGCTCTCGTTTCGAGGTGTGGCAATCACCGAGAGCCAGCGAAAACATTAGAATTCCTAATACCCAGTCGGCTTTTCGGGACGCGTGTCGTAGAACGGGCAAATGAACCACTGGCCATCTCCAAGCGCTAGACATGCAAATGCTGAATGCAAAGCGACTGCCAATTCTATTCAGTTGAAAATACGCTGCTTAGTTCCTAAGACGGCTGGCGTGTTTTCGCCAAATGGCGAGAAATCACCAGCGACCTCGAACAGAGGAAAAGCCGTTTTCTCCATGCCTTGAAGAGACTCTTATCGATCTTTAGAGACTAAATCTTCGGTTCGAGCGTCGATCGCGGTATGCCCAAACTGGCTGCGGCCCGGCTCTTCTACCAAGAGTCTTTGCGGGAGCTCAGTGTGGCTTTTCACTTCTGCGGAAAAGGATTGCCTGGGCAACCAGTTTTCGTCGACTGAGAAACTGCCTGATTCGCAAAGGATGACGGAGCGTTCGATAACGTTCTGCAGTTCACGGATGTTTCCTGGCCAACGATAGGACCGAAGCAATTCCAGCGTCTTCTTGCTAACGCGCGTTATGTTCTTACGCGCTTTTTGCGCATAACGATCGATGAAGTATGCCGCCAGCAGAAAAATGTCCTCTCTCCGTTCTCGGAGAGGAGGAACCTCAAGCGGGAAAACATGCAGGCGGTAAAACAAATCGCTACGGAAATCTCCGGTGCTGATAGCGGCCTGCAGGTTACGGTTGGTTGCTGCGATGACTCGAACGTCGGCGTGGATTCGACGAGTGCCGCCGACACGCTCAAACTCATGCTCCTGCAAAACACGCAGGAGTGCGACCTGAGTCTCAACTGGAAGCTCTCCGACTTCGTCGAGGAAGATCGTGCCTCCATTTGCTAATTCAAACCGACCCAAGCGCTGCTGAGTCGCGCCCGTGAACGCACCCTTTTCATGCCCAAACAATTCCGAGGCGATCAGATCGCGTGGGATTCCTGCACAGTTCACGCTTACAAAAGGGCGTGAGGAGCGCCGCGACCGCCGGTGGATCGCGCGCGCGACAAGTTCTTTGCCCGTTCCGGTCTCCCCGGTAATCAGCACGGTGGCGTCTGTGGGAGCAACCTTAGATACAAGCGAGAGTACTTTTTGCAATGCGCCAGAACTCCCGACGATCTCGTCGCACACCAATCCCCTATCGGTCGCTTCGGGCAGAGCTACGCTCTCGTGTTTGAGTTTCTCTTCAGACAGCTTTGGATCCGCGATGAATATTGGCGCGCTCGCCATGAGTTGCCCCCTGACCTGGAAATCGTTGCACCTTGTTAAATCTCTTTCTTCATTGCGCGCATTGTGGAATCAATCTCGTCTGCGGCCAACCCCAGTTGGAGCCCCCGCGCACACCATATCGGGTCGAGGGGAATACCCAATTAAAGTATGTGGGAACCAACTCGAAAGAGGCGTGAGACCTAATTCTTCCGGTCTGGAGGCTCGATGCGCTTCCATCCAAAAAGGCGAGCGTCGACCGACCAGCCGCCGGGTCCGAGCAGTGCCAGGGCGGCACCGAGGGTTCCCAGCAAGATATTAGGCCACGGATCTCCAGGTTGCGAGAACGCGTTCCACAGCGCAATGATCGCCACCAGTGCTCCCGCTATGGGCGTCCATAAACCCACGAGTAGAAGTAGTCCTGCACCGACCGCAAGCACACACAATAAGGCTGGCGCGATCGGAAGCCCGCCTCGCAGTGTCGTGACCTCACGAACAACTATTGCAATGCCAACAACCAACCGCATGATCAGAAGGCCCACGCCGGGCGAGCCGCGGGCGAACGTTGAGAATAGTCGTCGCACAAGAAAGCCGAGCTTATGAGCTTCCCGTTGCGAACCGGAAGCCCCAAAAGGCTGGTGCGAATCACTCTTTCGAGCGAGCTAAAATTCGAAGATTCCGCGCTTCAGACCTATCATCGCGGCGTGGGTTCGGTCGTTGGCGCCCAATTTGGAGAGGATGTTTCTGACTTGGCCCTTAACGGTTTCTTCACTGACCGAAAGCAGCGCTGCAATCTCTTTATTGGCATTCCCTTCGGCAATCAGGCGCAGGACGCGCACTTCTGCTGGGGTCAGCGCATCATCCGTGGCATGCTCCGCAAGTTGAAAGGACACCTCTGGCGAAACCGTCTTTTTCCCCGCATGTACCGCCCGAATCGTTTCCAGCAGTTCCTTGTGCAACAGATTTTTTAGCAGATAGGCCCGCGCGCCCGCCTTGAGTGCCCGCAGGACCTGCACGTCCCCAGTATATGTGGTGAGGACGATGATTCGCGCGTCGGGAAATTCCCCGCGAATCGCAATCATCGCGTCAACACCATTCATCTCCGGCATCTGCAGGTCCATCAAGGTGATGTCAGGATGGTGCGTACGGAACTGGTGGACCGCTTCCCTTCCATTCGAAGCTTGGGCGACTAAACTCATGTCCGACTGACCTGCCACAAGCCCCGCGATCCCCTCGCGGAGGAGGGCATGGTCGTCGACCGCCAGGATTCGAATCGGACCGGGCCCCGCACTCATGGCTTCATCTCCGTGTCCTTCCCAAAGAACATTTCTGCCAACCTCGAACGCCGTCTTGCGGGAGGCGTCTCGTATGCACGGGATGCAGGAATGCTCAGCTCAACCTCCGTGCCAGAATCGAGTTCACTCCAGACAGCCAGCTTACCTCCCATCAGCTCGGCGCGTTCGCGCATGCCCCGCAAACCGTAGTGCCCAGCGTAGCCGTCTCCATCGAGATGCTTCGCCTGAATGCCCTTTCCGTCATCTCGGACCCGCAACCGAAGCTGCCGCGCGTCATACCGGATTTCCACTTCGATCCGCTGCGCCTGCGCGTGCTTGAAGGCATTGCGCATTGCTTCCCCTGCGATCCGGTAGACCTCATCTCGAAGGATCGGATGAAGATTCTGCGGGGTTCCTTCAACGTCCACGTGAAACGCGGTTGCATTTGGGTTTGTTTCACCGGATGTAAGTTCTTGACCCAAAGTGTTTATCGTCAAGGGAAAATCACTGGCCACGACCGTGGATGAGCGCAAGCCCTGTACGGCATCCCTGCCCTCAGTGATCGCTTGGGCGGCCTGATCGATAGCGCCCTCGAGGGTTTTCCTGGCTTCGGCCGGACGCTCCGGCAACAAGTTAGTTGCTGCCTGGAAGCGCAGCAACAGTCCATGAAAACTTTGCAGTAGAGTGTCGTGCAATTCCCGCGCGATGCGGGTTCGCTCGCTCACTCGCTCTTCCAGTCGCACGTTGAATTCGCGCGCCAGTTGGCGCAATCGTAGTTGATAAAGGCCCCAAAGCACCGCCAAAAACGCCGCCACTAGTGATAACCGGAACCACGCGGTCTGGTAGTACGCCGGGGCGACGTTCAAAGCGATCGTAGTTTCAGGCCCGTTCCACTGCCCCTCGCTGTTGCTGGCGACGAGCCGGAATCGATAGGAGCCGGGGGCAAGGTTCGTGTAAACAGCTTCTCGCGCTGCCACCGGCTGGCTCCAGTTATTGTCGAAGTCCTCGAGAAAATATCGAAAGCGAATCCGCCCAGGCACCGCGAGGCTCAGCCCCGTGTACTCAAACGTGATTCGCCTCGGAGATGGAGGGATGCGAACGGGAACAGAGAGGTTTGCCGTATTGTTATCGGCGGTGATCGCCTCGATGTGAGGCAGTGCGGGAACTGAATTGGGAGCGATCTGGGATGGATTAACAACCGACAAGCCGCTGCCGAGTGAAAACCAGATTCTGCCCGCTGAATCCGAGACCACTGATCTGCTCCGCTTCACTCCTTCAGTGCTTGCGAGACCATCAGTCTGGTCATACTCGCGAGCATCGAGTGCCCTCACGACGCCGCTCAGCAGTTTGTCGCGCGGAACGCGCAAAACATGCTTTGACGTAGCGATCCAAAATCTTCCACTACTGTCCTCCGCCATTCCGACTATTTGTTCGCGCAGATCGTCGGGCGACTCATGAGGAATTTGAAAACGGTTAGACGCAAGAAAGGCAAGACCAGCAGACGTTCCACTCCAGAGAATTCCAGATGAGTCCTCGAAAAGGCAATTGATCTCTGGTGAAGGCAAACCCTCTACAGTTGTATAGGCTCTCCATTGGCCGTTTGAAAAAGAACTCAGGCCGCTGGGTGTGGCAAACCACATTGCACCATCGCGGGTTTCAAGGATGGACGAGACGGTATTCGAAGCGAGGCCGTTGGTCATCGTATAGGTAGTGAAACGTCCATCTTTTAATTTGCTGACACCGCTGTTTAGCGTGCCGGCCCACACAGAACCATCGCGGCTTTCATAAACAGTATAGGCACTGTTTTGGGCCAGTCCGTTTGCCTCTGTGTAGCTCTCGGTCCGTATCGCCCCATTATGAAATTGTAGCCGAGTGATTCCCCCGCGTTGAAGTCCGGCCCACACCACGTCTGCCCGTCCACTAATCGAATAGACAACATCATTTGGTGGTATCGATGTGACGGGTTGAACGTGTCCCTTCTGGAGAACATACAGCCCGCCTTGGGCGGGAGCAAACCAGGTGCGTCCCTCTTGGTCGACATATATAGGCCCACCGTGCTCGAAACGAGAATCGTCAACGGATGAATAAGTTACAAACGCACTGTCTCGAATGCGGCCCAGCCCGCGCGCACCACCAATCCAGAGATTCCCTTCGCGGTCCTCGAACAGAGCGTTAATTCCGCCGTCTCCGCGAAGCTCATTTTCATCTGAGAACGAAATGCCTTTCGCATTGATGCGCAGTAGCCCACGCGTCGTACCCACCCAGATATTCGAGTCATGATCGCGCAGGATGCTCAAAACCGTGACGCTACCCAGGAACGGTGGCAGGTCAACCCGACGAAAACCGTTGCCGTTCCCGTGATACAGGCCCGTATCTGTGCCGACCCACAACTCTTCACCGATCGGTACCAGACAATTAATCTTTCTGTCGGGCAATCCTCCGCTGACCCTGGTACCTTGCCCGCCCGCAAGAGAGAAGAGGCCAGTGCCGAGTGTGCCCAGCCAAATTTTGTGATCGGCTGTCTCTGCGATGGAAATTACGATCGCTGGGATGATGCCCAGAGGCTGGGCGGGCGCCGAGTCGGAGACAAAGGGTGCCAATTCCCGAACGTCGTCTGTCCTCAAACGGAATGTGCCCTGCCCGATGCTCGAAACCAGTACGGCGCCGTTGTTATCTGTTGCCATGGCGGTGATTGAAGGTAAACCGTATCCGACACTTCCAAACTTGCCATCCTTTTGGCGTATGAGATAAGCGCCCTCTGGACGAATCCAGAGTGTTCCCCGCGCATCCGTAAGCAGTTGCAACATCGAGACGTTCGGAGCGGTAGTAATGGAAGTAAGAGACACAGGCCTAAAATTAAAGCCGTCGAAACGTATCAGGCCTCTATCGGTTCCAATCCAGAGGTATCCATCTGCGGTTTGCGTGATGCCGTTGACAGCGCCGCCTGGAAATCCGGTTGCTGTCGTCCATTGTTCCTGGACATACTGCGAAGGCAGACGGTGAGGATCAAGTGCATGTGCACCGGTGACGAGGCCCGCCAGCACAATTCCAATAAGCGCCCATCTAGTTTGCTTCAACCAGCAAATCACGGGAGGTACTCGAATTTGTCGATTATGACTTCATTTTCGTTCTTCAGGGGGATTTTACCTTGATGAAATACGTACAAGGCGATGCGTACCGTTTGCCCAGCCGGTGAAGGCACGCCGGAGCTAAACACATGCCGCTTACTGACGAGGCCACCGGGGGCATTGCTTGATCCTGCGATCGTCGAAAAGGTTACTTTTCCCGGTTCCCACTGAAACGAGTGAGTGTAGGGGCCAGGCGGCGCGCGAAAGGCAACGACGTTAGCTGGGACGTAATAAGGCTGGACGACGTAATTCACGTTGGTATTATCAGGTTGTCCCCAACGACCAAGCTCAATGTCCAATTCGCGCCGGGTGCTCTCAGTGCCAACGCCGTCCCATGTGATTAGTGTTAAAACTGCAGAAGGTTCAAGATGAGAGACATCGCGCACCTGGAACCTGTAGGTTCCGTATCCCAGGCTGCGTGTGAGCTTCAGTTCTGCGCCAGCCCACTTTCCCGAGCTTCCAGAAATGCGAAGATGTAGTAGACCTCTTTCGTCCGTCCAAACGTTGGCAGGGTCGAAGAATTGCCTCGACCCAACGTGAAAAATTGGCCCGGAGCTCGTCGTCCACTCGTAGCCGCTAAAGTTCAATGTTTTGAGCGACGGGAATACCGGCGCTACGCCTTCTCCGTTAACGATTGCCAGCGCCACCACGCCGTTGCCAATGATCGGTGACGACTCGGTTTGTTCAGGCGGATCGTAGGTGGGATCAACCAACAGGGCGGCATATTGTATTCCCAGGTGGACTGAAGCTTTCCACCGGCCGTCAGTTTCGATGTTCGTAAACGGCGTACCCGGTTGCCGGCACACGCCCCATCGCCCGTCTGTCTTTGCGTACAATACGATTCGCTGCCCTGGTCGAGCCCCTGTCACACGGCCTTCCATTGTGTCCGTCTTGTAGTCACGTTCGAATGTGTCTGTCCTGAAGGGACTCCCCTGGTCTGTGGCGGGCACCTTGCTGAAAACAATCGTCGGAGCTGAAATTTCCGATGAAGAGTGGCATCCGATCGTCGCAAGGGACGACAGCACTGATAATGCTACGGCGCGTGTGACTGTGTGGAGGCGCGACACGATCAATCTCCGTCATGAAGGATTAATAGCAGACGAAAACCCTTCTAAGTCTTGAACCGATTCTTGTTGATCTTTAACGACCGAATCTTCGATTCCAGCGTCGACCGTGGTATCCCCAACTTTACCGCAGCGCCGGTGGGTCCCGATATTCGCCCACGGGCATCTTTCAATGCAGCCTCAATCATGTCCTTCTCCTGGACGAGAAGCCTCCGAGGGAGCTCAACTTGCTGTTTCGACTCTGGTGTCAGAGGCCGCGGCTGCGTCAACCAGTTTTCGTCGATTGAGAAGATTTCCGTTTCACAAAGTATGACCGAGCGCTCGATGACGTTCTGCAGTTCGCGAATGTTTCCCGGCCATGGATAACATTGAAGCAATTCCAGCGTCTTCTTGTTGACACGTTTTATATTCTTGCCCGCTTTTCGCGCATAGCGATCGATGAAGTATTCCACCAGCAGAGGAATGTCCTCTTTTCGTTCTCGGAGAGAAGGTATCTCGATCGGGAAGACATTTAGCCGATAAAACAAATCACTGCGGAAAGACCCAGTGCTGATGGCTGCCTGCAAGTCACGGTTCGTGGCCGCGATTACTCGAACGTCAGCGTGGATTCGACGATTACCCCCGACACGCTCAAACTCACGCTCTTGCAAAACACGCAGGAGAGCGATCTGAGTCTCAGCTGGAAGTTCCCCGACTTCGTCGAGGAAAATCGTGCCTCCATTTGCCAGCTCGAACCGACCCAAGCGCTGATGCGTCGCGCCCGTAAAGGCACCCTTCTCATGGCCGAACAGCTCAGAAGCGATCAGATCGCGGGGGATTGCCGCGCAGTTCACACTAATAAACGCGCGCGAAGCACGATCTGATCGTCGGTGTATGGCGCGTGCAACCAGCTCTTTCCCTGTTCCCGTTTCACCCGTGATGAGGACCGTAGAATCACTCGGTGCGACTTTGGAAATGCGCGAGAGTACAGCTTTCAAAGCGGAAGATGTCCCAACGATCTCTTCAAACATCGAGGCTTGATCGATTTCTTCACGCAGAGCGACGTTTTCCTGACGAAGCCTGATTTCCGCCTGCTTGCGGTCTTCGATGTCGGTCGCGGTCGCATACCAACGCGTAATTTGTCCCGCCTCGTCGCGCAATGGATTGTAACGGGCCAAAAACCAGCGATAATTGCCATCACTTTTGCGCACTCGCATCTCCAACTCGTAAGCAGCGCCACTGAAGAGCGCACGATCAGCCTCGATTTTTCGCTCCCTGTCATCAGGATGGACGAACTCAGTGCTGTAGGTCAGTACCGACCGATTGAATCTTTGCTGCAACTCCTCAAGCGTGACGCCAACGTAATCAAGCAGGATGCGGTTGGCGTAAAGAAGGCGATCGCGACGAGGTCCGTATACGATGACGAATTGTGGCGCGAGGTCGACGATCTGCCGAAGCTCCATTTCACTTCTGCGCAGTTCCTCCTCCGCTTGTTTACGTTCAGTGACGTCGATCACGGTACCTGTGAACTCAACGAGTTCACCGGACGGGCTGAAAACAGGATGACCAATGCTGTGAATGTCCCTGACGGCGCCGCCTGGATGGACAATGCGATAATTCACTTCTTCGTCTTGCTTGCTATGCTTGGCCCTCTTGGCAGATTCCCGGAACGCCACTTGATCGTCGGGATGAATTCGGTGGATGAATTCTTCCATTCGTGGCGCACCATCCCGTGGATCGAAACCCAGAACGCGGTAGCATTCCTCCGACCAATATCTGACGTCGGTGTCGGGACTCCAGGCCCAACTGCCCGTGTGGCTGAGCTTCTGCGCTTCTGCCAGGTACGCTTCACTGCTCCGGAGGGCTTCCTCGGCCGTCTTTCGGTCGGTGATGTCCGTTGCCGCCCCGACAAACTCGCGATTGCCGGAGGCATCCTGTAATGCGTGAGCTACGGCGTGGACATGCATGACTCGCCCGTCAGGTAGCAGCAAGCGATAGGCATGTTCAAAACCTGTCGCTCCAGCAAGAACGCGATTAATGACCTCTTCGAAGTCGGCGCGGTCCTCCGGATGGACACGCTGCACCACTGAGTCTATTGTTGGCTTAACTGAGCGGTCGTACTCGAAGATGCGATAGGTTTCATCTGACCAGACAATCTCGCCAGTGTCAGGCTTCCAGCCGAAGCTACCTGTACGACTTAGCATTTGAGCTTCTGCAAGATACGCTTCACTGCACCGGAGGGCTTCCTCGGCAGTCTTGCGTTCCTCAATATCCAGGCTCGATCCATACCATTTGACGATGTTGCCGTTCGCATCGCGAAGCGGCACTTTCCGGTGGAACATCCACCGGTATTCTCCATTCGCGCCGCGGACGCGAGTTTCGTGCTCGAAGATTTCTCCATTCGCAAGGCAGGCTCGCCACTTGCTGACAATCCCCTCAACGTCTTCAGGGTGAACGAAATGCGTCCAATTCCAGCCAGCCACTTTATCCAGGGTGACACCCAGATATTCCAGCCAAGGTCTATTGAAGTAATCGAGGTAACCGTCTGGTCTGGCCGTGTGAATCAGCGCAGGAATCGAGTCAACAAGGAGTTGGGCATTCAAACGCTCGGATCCCGGTCCTGAGGAGGCCATGGGGGGCATAATACACCCAGAAAATCCGCGTGCGGCGGCCGCACCCACTGTTGTACGTGAGTTCAGTTGAGCATTGATGACCTTGGCGTTCTCCATTGCTTGCCCTCCCTCGGTGATGTGCGCCGATTGTGGGGCTGCCGGAATCCCGCCGTCTTGAACAAACTTGGCGTGTTTGGAATGTTTCCGCTGAATTGTGACCTGGGTCACAACTTGGATGCGCCTAAGGCGCGGTACGGTAGAAGGAGGATCCGGAGAGAGGTTTCTGCCTGTCGGCGTCCTTACGTCGCTAAATTGCTTTTTTGCATAGGATTGCCGTGTGCGGAGCGGTTCCCTTCCGTCCAGCGAACCTGGCGTGGGGACATTCCGGCCCACCGCCGGAAGTGCCGCGCGAGATGGCTCTGGTCAGAAAAACCAGTCGCCAGGGCTATTTCCGACAACGGAGCATGTGTCTTCCGCAGCATGTGTTCCACTTGTTCCAAGCGCCGCCGCAACAGATACGTGTGCGGCGGCACCCCTACCGATTGGTGGAATGCCCGCGCAAAATGGTCAGTAGAAAGGCCCGTCAGGGCGGCCAGTCCATCGAGGCGAATCTTTTCATCGAGATGCCCTTCGATATAGTCGCAGACGCGGCGTGCGACGGCTGGCGACAACCCGCCACGGCTCGGAGCTGGAATTGTTTCCACTGGCAAATTTTCAAGCGTGCTCAGTCGAGGGCGCGAATGGATCGTGGTGTATTCGGAGTTGCGCAGTTCTTTGGACGTTCGGAGGGGCGGCGTGATTAAGACGTTCCACGCGCTTGCCGAATCGAGCCGTGTCCATTGCGCCGGAGAGTCCTGTTCATCACCACGTCGAAACAGAGAGCGGTCGTAGTGAAAAAACGCCGATAAAGATTTGCTACTCAGCAGATCCCTCTCATCGAGACCCAATGCCTTGCGGGCAACGTGATCCGCGCCAATAACGCACTGATCGTTGTCGACAGCCAGGAGAAGACCGGCATCGCTGGTCTGCGAGGGAGAGGCAGCAATCGTCCAAGCACGACGAAAGCAGTGCCGGAAAAGCCGCTCTTCAATGGCACGCACAGAAGCGGTGACGGCAGCCAGCACGAGTCCATGGGTGCGGTCGGACTGCCCCATGTCGATTCTGGAAGCGTCCAAAACCGCGATGAGTTTGTTGCTTGCGTCGAAGATAGGGGCACCTGCACAACTCAAGTTGGCGTGGCGCGTGCGAAAATGCTGCCCGCAGTGGACGAAAACTGGCCGTTGTTCAACGACGGCAGTTCCGATTCCGTTGGTGCCCTCGACTTGCTCGGACCAAACTCCGCCCAGCCAGATGCCCCAATGTTTGAACTGCTCCGCCTTCGCCTCGTCGCCGCGATGCTGAATGGCGACTCCTTCGCGATTGCACAGCAAAACGACGTAATCTTCTTGCCGGACAATGGCATAAAGGCGGTCGATCTCTTCGCGCGCGTGGAGAAGCACATCACTCACTGGCTCCTTGAAGAGAGCGAGCTCGGTCTGGGTGATGATGTGTGGTGTCGCTCTGCTTCCGGGATCGACATGATAGTCGCCGCTGCAACGACGCCACGAAAATACGATTTCGCTGTCCGTTTGAACGGCGCTTTGGGCGGCGACTGCCGACTCGACGAGATCCGTATGGCGCGATCGCGCCACTAGAGGATCGACCCTATGAAGATCTGCTGCGGACATTGATGCATTCCAACGAAAAGCAGGCGGAACTCAAGGGTTCATTTCGCCTACACAATGGTCCATCAGGGTAGCACGTTCCCCGCTACTCGAAAGAAACGAAAGGTGGAGCCGTCGCGCGCGAGGGGCCTTTTTTGAGGTTTAGCAGGCCACAAATTGCTCTAAAAGGAGGACAACATATTTTCAGGTCGGAAGGTTGAGTTTCTTCAGGAATGGGGCGAATCGCGGGTCTTTGTGCAAGCTTTTCAACATGGGGTCCACTTTCGTTCCGACCAGACCGCTGTCACGTTGGGCATAAGCTCGCTCTAGCCACTCGAACGCTTCGTCGGGTTGGTTCCGGAAGGCATAAATCAGCGCGATCTGGTACGCAGCATCTGCGTGGTATTTCGCAATCAACTCTCTCAATGCGGCATCTGACTCTTTTTTGCGGCCAAAGGCATGGTACGCAATCGCATTCAGAAACGCGCGCGCCCAATCAAAGCGTACCAGCGCGATTTCGGGCAAAGCGTCCTGAGGCCGACCCTGCATCATATAGATTTGGGTTAACAGGAAGGGGCCGGGCCAGGCATCGGGGCTCAGTTCAAGCCCCTTCTTGACGTCCGCGGCGGCCTTATCTAACTGCCCCATCAAAAACTCGATCTCTCCAAGGCCCTCCCAACTATCTGCATTGAGCGGATCCAAATCAACGGCTTTGCGATGCAATTGAAGTGCTTCGTCAAAGCGGCCCAGCATGGCCGCCGAGTAAGCCGCTGATCGTACAATGTCGGGATCTCCGGGCTCGAGAGCATTCGCCTGCCGGTAGGCGGCATCCGCTCCAGTCCAATCGAAATCGACCTGTTGCTTAATCCGTCCCATTTGGGCGTGGGCCCCGGCCAGGTTTGGGTTCAGCGCTAAAGCTCGCTCAACTGCTTCACGCGCAAGCCGGCGACCCTCCTTAGGGGGAATACCGGCTGTGTTGACCTGCCAGTTGCGTACCCGAGACAACCCGACCCAAGCCAAAGCACAGGAGGGATCAAGTTGGGTAGCCCGCTCATAATACTTAGCTGCCATATCCCTATCTTTGTCGGTGTTCCGCTGAAAGAAATAGTAACCCTGCAAGTAGGCATCGAAGGCTTCCGGATTAACTGGATGCGACTGAACCAACTCTGGCCGTTGTTTCGAAGTCAAACGCAGCCGGATTTCGTGCGCAACAGCGTTGGCTACATCGTCTTCGATATCAAGAATGTCTTTCACGGGATAGTCGTAGTCCCGCGACCACAGGTGAGTTTGGTCCTTCACCTGAATAAGCTGAGTGGTGAGGCGCATATGATTTCCGCTTTCGCGGAGGCTGTTTTCGAGCAAATACTGCACAGAAAGATCGTGCCCGATCTGGTCGGGGCGTTCGTCCTTGTGCTTGTATCCCATAACGGACGTCCGGGAAATCACACCGAGTTGTTCTGGGTTAAGCCGACTTAGCTGTGAAATCGTTTCCTCGGTCAAACCGTCCGCCAGATATTCCTTACTGGGATCGCCGGTGAGATTCTCAAACGGCAGGACAGCGAGCATGATTTTTTGCGACCTTGGCGGCTTGATACCGGCAAAGTGCCCCCAGGACGTGTAAGCGGCGGCCGCCAAAATGAAAGTCGACACAGCCACAGCGCTCCGCCAACGCCTTGGCGGTTTTGGAACCGCCTCATCTGCGGGACTTCGGAGGACGGGTTGGCTATCAGCTAACGAACTTTCAGTTGTCGGCACTTGAGCCGCGGCTTGTCTTGCGGTCTCCGCCGCTTCGCCGACCGTGACATCCGCCGTGAACTGGTATCCCTTTCGAGCAATGGTGACGATCAAGCGAGCGTTTTCGGAGTCTCCGAGGGCCTTACGTAAATGCGAGATGTATTGCGCCAGGTTGCCCTCTTCCACGAAGGTGTCACCCCACACGGCCTGCAGCAATTCCTCTTTGGTGACTAAGCGGTTTGGGTTTTGCGCTAGAAAGAGCAGCACGTCGAATGCTTTAGGGGTCAGAGAAACGGGTGAATTCGCGCGAAACAGTGAGCGCCTACTTCGATTTAGCACAAACTGCCCGAAATGGTAGAAGTTGCTCATAAGAAACCCGTCAGCATATAGGGCGCGATTCACACTTTTTCATCTATTTTCAAAGTTTTCTGAAGGACTTCTCAAAGCGTCCCCTTGAAAATGTGCCCCACCGTTGGATGCTGTCGGGGAAAGAAACCGACGAATTAAATTAATGGTCCTTCGCATCGGAAAGACACGAGTGCAATCGACCGCGCTGCAAAATCTAGAGTTCCGGGGCGGTCTGCCCAAGTTGCAAGTCCAGCTGCGGGAATACGGGAAGTCGAAAGGGAGGCTTATGGCAAGCCAAAGAATGGGTTTCCTGGGAGAACTTCGGAGTATTGAAGCGAACCATCACCCGAGTAAGGCCTGCATCCGAAACTGGATTACGCAAAGCAAAGCTGAGGGCGCTCTTTGTTCAGGTATCCGCCAATTGTCGAAAACTCGGCGTTGCTTCGGCAATTGCGGAGTCGTCTTTTCAACGACTTACGATTGGCGCCCTAATTGCCATTAAACAACGCAAGTTGTCGAGGGAGCAGATGCTCAGGATCACAAGGAAGGCAAACGGAGAAGTGGTCTTTAAGGTGAGCGGTCAACTAAACGCGGAAAACGTGGCGGAGATGGAGACACTCATTGCGGCGGAAACAAACGGCAGACGAATTGTCCTGGACTGTACAGATTTGAGGTCGGTAGACGGCGAGGCCGTTAGGTTCCTGGAGAAATGGGAAGCCGACTCGATCAAGCTGAAGAACTGCGGCCTTTACATTCGAGAGTGGATCCGGAGAGAGCGGCTGGAAAGAAAATCTGGCAAGAGTTCGGAGACATAGTTAATGGACGCGTCCCATTTGATTTGAGCGTTTGCAGTCGAAGGAGCAGTTATGGTCACAGCAATACAATCGGCCCAGAAGAGAGAATTCGGTACATGCCGAGGGAAATCTGCGGATCACAGACTCGCCGGAGTTTTGGACGCGGAAAAACGGAGTTCAACAGCTTGCCAGTTTGAGCGTGCACTGCAAGAAAAAGTTGTGGGGCAAGAGCAGGCTGTGCAAGCCATGGCCGACCTGTACCAAATGTTTTGCGCTGGGTTGCAGTCACCTTCCCGGCCGATCGGAAACCTGCTTTTTTTGGGGCCGACAGGCTCCGGGAAGACGCGCATCGTCGAAGCGGCTGCCGAGATTCTGTTTGGAGACAGTCGCGCGGTTATCAAGGTGGACTGCGCGGAATTCCAACACTCTCACGAAATCTCTAAATTGATCGGTTCGCCGCCAGGATATCTGGGACATCGCGAAACAAACCCGCTCATCACGCAAGAAGCGTTGGCTGCAAGTCATCGCGATCATTTGAAACTAAGTTTTCTGCTGTTCGACGAAATTGAAAAGGCGAGTGACGCACTCTGGCAATTGCTGCTAGGCATGCTGGACAAAGCGACTCTGACACTGGGAGACAACCGGCGAGTGGACTTGTCGCAAACAATGATTTTTCTGACCTCGAACCTTGGCAGCGGACAGATCGCGGATCTAGTACAAGGAGGAATGGGATTCATCCAGCCGAACGACAAGCCGACCACTGGATTGCACGAAAAGGTGGAGAAGACGGCGGTCGAGGCGGCCAGGCGCAAGTTCTCCCCTGAGTTTATGAATCGCTTGGACAAAATCGTTGTGTTCCATCCCCTGAAGCACGAGGAACTGGACGAGGTGTTGGAGATCGAGTTGAGCAATGTACAGAGGCGGGTGTTGGACACAGCGACACGACCGTTCCTATTTCGAATCACCGAAGAGGGCCGTGCGTTTCTTCTTCAAGAAGGGACTGACCAACGCTACGGAGCGCGCCACCTGAAGCGAGCCATTGAGCGGTACGTGGTCTACCCAATTGCCAGATTGCTGGCCACGGCACAAATCCATCAAGGCGATGTGCTCGTAATCGACCGGAACCCAGCCGATAAGGCCTTGGCTTTCTTGCGAGACCCGGAAAAACGGACGGTAGACCCAGGCATCATTTTGGCAGGCCGGCAAGCGAGTCAACTTGCGCAGCAAGTGTTGGAAGGAAGGTAGGAGCAAAACATGAGCTCAGCTATTAATTCCGTGATGCAAATTAACGAAAGAGCAGGAAACATGCCAATGAACGCCGTTGCGTATCGTACTGACGAGCTACGCGCTCGCAGGGAGCAGCACGAGGAACTTCCGTTTGTGGAGACAATCGTGGGCCGGCGCGGCACTCTCCGCGGGATCCTCGCTCAAGTCGAAGCAGTTGCACCCACAAACACGACAGTTCTGATCGCAGGCGAAACGGGCACAGGCAAGGAAGTCATCGCTCGCGCGATTCACGAGTTCAGTCCACGCCGAAACCGAAATCTAGTGAAGGTGAATTGCGCGGCAATCCCCGCCGGCCTTCTCGAAAGCGAGCTCTTCGGTCACGAGCGCGGAGCGTTTACGGGCGCCATCAACTCTCATGTCGGCCGCTTCGCGTTGGCGGATCGGGGCACTTTGTTCCTCGACGAAGTTGGAGACATGCCACTAGAGCTTCAGCCCAAGCTGCTCCGCGTCTTGCAGGAGCGTGAGTTTGAGGCAGTCGGCAGCACGCGCACAACGCGAGTCGATGTTCGCGTCGTCGCTGCTACCAACCAAGAGTTGAAGCGAATGGCTCAGGACCGTGAATTCCGCGAAGATTTGTACTACCGGTTGAATGTTTTCCCGATATATCTGCCGCCACTGCGCGAACGGAAAGCAGATATCCCCGAACTCGCGGAATATTTCGTTCAACAGTTTGCCGCCTCGATGGACAAATCGATCGAATCGATTCCCCAGGAAACCATGCGTTCGCTGGTGCGCCACCACTGGCCCGGCAACATTCGAGAGCTGCAAAACTACATCGCGCGGGGCGTCATTCTGTCCAATGATGGCGTCTTTGAACCAGCGCCTCTCGAGAGCTATCAGCCGCCGGAGCCCGAGATTTCAAATCCGACCCTCGAAGACAAAGTGCGTCGAGAAATTCTCGCGGCATGCCAGCGCGCCAATTGGAAGCTCGGAGGTCCGCGAGGGGCTGCCGCCAGACTTGGCTTGAAGCGCACCACCCTGTTTTACAAGATGAAGCGCCTTGGCATTGCGCCACCACCAAACCATTCCGAGGACTGAGCCGAAAATCCGACGTGGACCTGCGTCTCCCGCTCGTCTTCGCAGCTTCATGTGGGCGAAGGCGCATCGCCTTGCCAGATAAACTGTATTGGCCGTGCCCGGCAGTCGCTTGTGGGCGTTGCTATGCTACGACGTTGACTCAAAGGCCTGACGCCGGCATTGAGGTAAGCGCGTCATTCCGGTGTGAGACCCATCGCGTGAATGAACTCGTCGTGTGCCTCCGAGTAGTTCAGCTGTGACTGGAGGAGGAGCGCCTTGGCGTCGTATTCCTGAGCGGTCGCCATTGCAGCTTGCGATTTAAGCGCGGCCCCTTCGAAAAGTTCTTGCTGCAGCACGCGGTTCGACTCGCTGCGCAGTGCCACAACCTCTTCCGACACCTTCAGCATCTGCTGCGTTCTTTCTAGTTTGTTGTACGCAGTGTGCACGGCAAGTTCGACTTCGTCCGTCAGCCTTGCCAGGTTCTCCTTCGCTTGAGCCAATTGCGCTTCACGTTCGCGCTTTACGGCCCGCTTTCGTCCTCCGTCGAACAGGTCATACCCGAAGTGAATACCAAAGGTGCCGAAATTGTGTGCCAGGAATGGGACATTATTCTGGTAGCTATACCGGGCGAAAGCGTCCACATCGGGGACCCAAATATCTGTCTTGGCCAAACGGATTGCAGCTTCCGCTTTCTCCACTTCGGCACGAGCCTCCAGGATTTCCGGATGTGAGGCCGTTGCGGTCGTAACGCATTCCTCGAGCGGGCAAGTCTCGGGAGACTCTGTAACGATCGGATCAAGATCCAGGACAGTTGTCAGAGGCAAGCCCATCAGATCGTCCAGTTTCAACTTCAGGTCCTCCAATTGAAGATCCGTCGTCAGGAGTTCTTGCTTCGCTTGCAATAGTTGCGCGCGGCTCTCGATCGATTCCTGTTCGAGTGAACTGCCAAACTTCACCTGCTCGATGCGCTCGCTTTCGAGGTCCTGCGAAGCTTTTATCCGTGCTTCCGTGGCACTGCGGTGCGCTTGGGCAATCAAAACTCTGTAATAAACTTCGTGTACGGCAAGCGCCACGTCGTTTCCGGTAAGTTGCGCCTTCTCTCGTGAAGCCTTTACTTCAGCTTGCGCGATATCGTTTGCCCGCTTGATCTTCAGGAGCGAGGTTAGTGGCTGCGTTATCTGTGTGCCGCTCGTCGTCATGCTGCGGCCCCCTTGGTTAAGAACGCTGCTCACAGGAGGGATCGGCGCTCCCCCCGCTGTACCGAGGCTGCCAGGGTTGATCTGAATCAACTGCGTATCCGTCACGCGCAGAAAACTGCTGTCATTGCGTATCGATGGAAAATAGGAACCCTTCGCGGCCTCTTTCGCGTGTTGTTTCTCTTCGACTGCGTAGCCCGCAATGCGGACATTGTGGTTGTGCTTGAGGGCCAGCTGAACGGCTTCCCGCAGCGTAATGCGGCGTGAAGGCGCGCTACCGTTTGTTTCGTCGGCCAAGGCGAGGGACGAAGAGAAAACCGTCGCCATCAGCAGAAGAATTGCTTTTTGTTGCATTATTTGGACTCCTTCTCGCCAGCCGGCGCTTGCCGGATGGCGCTCAGCTCGCCATAGTTCAAAGGTGATTTACGCAACAGGGCGACAAGAATCAGGGCGCACACGCAGGTCCAAGCGATCAACAGGAATCCGTCGATAATGCTCAGGCTGTATGCCTGAAGTCGCACCCGGGCCGCAATCAGATCAACCGCGCGAGTTCCCGCAGTCACCAAGCCAGACGATTTGGCATAAAGACCCGCGGTCATCGCATGAATGTTCTGATCTGTGAGCCCAGCTCCGTTGCTGACGTGCACCCCCAAGAAGTTCGAATGCAGCTTTTCGCGTTGCGCCAAGAAATGGCCCATGTAGATGGCGCCTGTGGTGCCCCCAAATATGCGGATGGTGTGAAAGAAAGCTGAAAAAGTAAGAACCCACTCAGGTTTGGCCAAAGCGCCCGCGAAGATTGCTTGCAGCACGATGCAGCCGACAAGTCCGATGAAAGCAAACGCCTGCCCGACGCCGGTGAGCAACTCGGTGCGGTAGAAGTTCTCGGCCGCCCACGTGCTGCTGTATTGAGAATTCAACCAGGCAGCAAAGGCAGTACAGGCAAGGCCGATGGCGAAGAGGAGACGAGGATCAAATTTTCGTAGCAACAGAAGTGCAGCCGTGAACGCGATAGGAATAAGTGGCAAAGCGCTCCAGATAATTGCCGGCCCGATCTGTTCGGGTTCGAACCCACGGATGGCGAGCGCCTGCGGCACCAGAATGATGGTCGTGCAAAGAGTAAAGCGGAACCAGAAGAGCAGGAAGCCCAGAACTACTGTGTTCCATTTCAATAAATAAGGCAGTGCCACGAGAGCATTGGGACCGCGTAGCCTCCGCACCAGCGCGCACACCAGGAAGAACGACCCGCCTGCGAACAATGCGCTGAATACTCCGGAGCGCCACCAGTCGAGTCTTTCTCCTTGCTCGCAGGCGGCCAGCAACATAGCAAGTCCCGCGCTAGCGTACAAAAATCCCGCAAAGCTCGGCGCGGTCCCGGCTTTCTTCGTTGACTTGGTCTTCGGTATCCCGCAATAGATACAAATCATCATTAGAGGCGTGATCAGCGCCGAATTCCAGAACATCCAATTCGAAGAAAGATGTTCTCGGTACCATCCGTAGAGCGAAGGCGCGATGTTCACCGCCCCGTCGACGAAGGTCGCGTACAGCGCTAGCGTGAAAGGAAGGTATCGAAGAGGAATATTGCGAAGCGCGAACGTGAGCGTGAGTGGATAAAACGTGCCGGAGGTCAGACCGCCGAGAAGCGCCATTGCAATCACCAAGCTGTAACTGTGCGCAAAGGGCAGGAAAATAAGCAGCACGGTGAAGAGCGCGGCGGCTGTGAGCAGGATGCGCCGCGGGCCAATCAGACCGCCGAGATACACCGTGAACGGTCCGATAAACATCAGGCCGGCATCGAAGGCGGTGCCAATCCACGCGCTCTCGTCGTAGCCGAATCCGTGAAGTCCACGGAAATCGGGAATGCCAAGCGAGATCATGCGGCTGGTCAGCGTGACAACTCCCGCGCCCATAACCACGCCGAGAATTCCCAGCAGTGGCTGGGCCGAAACCTCCGCAGGCACCGCAGCACCTACTGCGCGCGCGATGTCTATCGGAGATGGGCGAACTGTTACGCTCGAAGCCGCCATACTCTTCCGGCTACCGTCTCGTCCGGACGCTTGCAATCACCGAGAGTCCGGGGCGCAGTGTGGTGGCAAAGGCGCTGTCGTCCAGGCCAATCTTGACCGGGATGCGCTGCACGACCTTCGTGAAATTGCCGGTCGCATTGTCGGGCGGCAGTAGCGAAAATTGTGACCCGCTGGCTGGTGCGATCTCCAGCACCTTGCCGTGAAGTACCTGACCGGGATATTGGTCAATTCGCAGCTCGGCTGTGTCGCCGATTTTCACGTTGGTCAACTGTGTTTCGCGATAGTTCGCCTGCACCCACTTCGTGACGTCAACGAACGCGATCACCTGCGTGCCCGGAGAAACGAGTTGCCCGGTCCGGACTTGACGTTCGCCCACAGTGCCCTCGCCGGGTGCGTAAATTTTCGTATAGCCAAGATTCACCATCGCTGCTGCCAGGTTCGCCTGCTTTGCGTGCAAATCGGCCTGGAGCTGCATATCCTGCGACTCGAGGACGGCTTTCGAACGGCGCTCGGCTTCGGCAGAGAGTTCACTGCTGAGCAACAGGGTACGCGCCTGATTGAGGTCGGCTTCGCGACTGGCTAGTTGCGCCGACAGGCGATCGTCGTCCGCAACTGCGGCCTCCACCCTCTGCTGCGTCGCCGAATGAGTTTGGTACAAACCTTCTTGCCGCTTGCGTTCGGAGTGGGCGCGAACCAAGTCCGCACTTACCGCTTCCCTACCGGCTTCAGCTGCGGCGATTTGCGCCTTTGCTTGATCGATACCGGCGAGCGCTTTGGCTATCCGCGCGTCCTGCAACTCTCGCTGGCGACGGTTGTTTTCGATCGCGGCACGGGCAGCCTCAACCGCTGCAGTGGCCTGGTCAACCTGCGCTCGGTAGTCGTCGTCCTGCAATTCCACAATGAGGTCGCCTTTGTGTACTCGCTGAAAGTCGGCTACGTGAACCGTGCGCACGATGCCGGCCACCTTGGTGCTCAACGGCGTAAGATCGCCACGGACGTAAGCGTCATCAGTTACCTGTTCGACCTTGCCGCCCTCCCATGCATTCCAGTTGCGAGTGATGCTGATCAAAACCGCTAGAGCGAGAGCCACAACAAGGAGGGGAGTCAGGTACTTTTTCCATCCAACGCTGCCGTGAGAAGAGGCGGCAGGTTTGTCGCTCTCCGAAGACACCGGTTTCGTCACGGGGGCGGAGGATTCAGCCGATACTGGCGAGGCGGACATCAAATTTGCTCCTTCAGCAGCAAGAACTCTGCAAATGCTGTGCTATTCGTGACTGAGTTGCTCATACCCGTTTGCTTGTGAAAGCTCATCCACAAAAAAGCGATCGGGGCTGCTCGTTTCTCGACCACGGACAAGACCCTTCAACTGAAAAAAAGTCAAACCTAGTTCTGGGCAAGAGGAAGTCCCGATGTAATCTGCACAGGTAGTCCTGCAACCGCTTTGCCAACCAAGACGCGGTGACATGGCTGCAACTTGCAGAGGGAAAAGGCGCTTGCAGGAGCTAATCGCCTCGTTCCTTTCGTGGCGCCATTAGTGCTGCCAACCGTTTAGCGCTTTCGCCACACGATTGACAGCCAAACCGTTCAGAACACCTTGAATTATTCGTTCCTGCAGTGCCCCATTCTTCGCTGGAGGGTCAAAGGTATTTCCTTGAAGCAATTGTCGTAACGCTGATTTCGTTGTGCCTTCTTCCGAAGTCTATGTGGTGGCAATGCGATTGCATTAGGCACTCGAGTCAAAACTTCGAATGAACGCGTGAAGTTTTAGAAAGAGCAGGTTGAACCGATGGCTGCAGTCGCAAGCAGTTCAGCAATCCTCCCAATTTTGGGCTTTCCAGCAGGAGTCGACGTGTACTGGGAGACGCAGCGTCGCGTGGTGTGGAATGAACAAGAGCGCACGCGAGAGGAGCACGAGCTGGTCTATGAAATCAGCTGGATCAAAGAGATTGGCCTCTGGCGGTGCTTTCTGCGGTCGCAGCATAAGGTGAACGACTGAACAAATCGATCCCCGAGATTCCATTCCGCGAAGTGAGCGCCGGTCTTAGTGCGCACAACGTGGGAACAGCGTCGCCAGAACCATTAAGTCCCACGGACTGAAGAACCACTGGTCGGTCTGGTTGCCCTCAGTCTCTGTGGCTCGTGCGATGAAGCCCAAGCGGTGACGCTTTGCAAGATTTTCCAGATGCTCCGCACAAATCCCGGTAAGGTTCGTGACCTCGCTATGGGTGAAGAGTTTCTGGCGCGCTTTCACGGTGATCATGGATCCAAGTCTCCGCTAACTTTGGAATCATTTGAATTTCGAGAATTCGGACGCCGAAGGCTCGTCTTATGAATGGGAGCCACAAGAGCCCGTTCCGTTTGACTCAAGACCTGTCGTCTTGCCCGAAAGAGTCGTGCCTTGAAGGTCCCGGCTGAAACACCAAGTAGTGCGCAAGACTCTGGGCCCGACAACTCGTCGTAATAAGTCATCGTAAACGCCTGCCGAAGCACGGGTTTCATTTTCCCCAGGATCCCGTCCACCAATTGAAGAGTCTCCCGTTCTGCGTGAACCATTTCCGGATCAGGTTGCGCGGCTGGAATATTTTCCGTCCAATTGACGTCACGGGTTTTGTTCTCGGAGAACGGCTGGATCGTGGATGGTTTGCGTTTGCGTTGGATCATTAAAGCGGCATTCAAGACGACGCGCGTAAACCAGGTCCTGAGGGCGGACCGTCCCTCGAAACTCCGCAAGTGGAGATACCCGGAAAGAAAGGCATTTTGGACAGCGTCTTCGGCGTCTTCTCTGTTGCGGAGGATGTTGCGTGCCATCGCTACGAATTTCGGGCGCGACGCCGCAAACATCTCTTCGAAAGCTTCTTTTCCTATAACCTCCGCTCGAGTCTCTACGGCCTTGCGGGCATCGTAGCTCGGCAACTCGGAGGAGGTTGACCGCACACTCCCTTTTCTTGTTCTGAAAACGGGCAAGGACTTGTTGATTGCTGCCGCATTGGCGTGCCCGACAAACCTCGTGGATCTCGATGTGTAAATCACTGGCGATCTCCGTTTCTTTCTCTCTCAGAAGCAAGTGAGTGTCCAAGGCGCGCTTCGCCAAGCAATCAGCTATGCGTCTTGTTTTCAATGGAAAGGAGAGACTCAGGTCGCTCAGCAAATGCGCCGAGAATTCTATAGTTCGTTACTCATGACAGAGACTTGACGGTAGTGTCGAGGTCGTGACCTGGACACAAGTCGTGTAAACGCTGCAGCGTTCCCTCCTTCTTACGAACCTTCCCTATTAACGGGACATAGCGCTCGACTTTTGATTGCACTTTGGTCTGAACGTTGCAGCGCATTTCATTTCGAAAGAGGACGGTCCCGGAACGTCTAAGCGGGAGCGAATCGAGTGCAGTTCACGAGTGCATAAATCAGTGGCTTTTTCTTAATTCCGCTTCCCAGAGCCGCTCCGCGACAGATCTTCGACAATTTCGTCAAGCAAGAGACGCGACGGCACCCGCAGCGACCCCTCACTTTCGTTTTGATCATCCGTAAGACGCACAATCAACATGGTTTGTTGTTTCGCGCTCGCAGCCAATCGCCTGGAGACCGCATTGCATGGTTCTGTGCGCAGGCGATCTTGGTCTGCAACTACGATTGCGGTCACCAACCGCTGGTTTACCTGAAGCACTGAGTGGGGATGCTTAAAATGAGGATCGTCAAGACAATGCACAAGGCGGACTGGCCAGCGATCATCAGCCGTGTTGCGGGTGTCGCCCTTCTCCTCACGGGCGTGCTTCTCGCAGCAGGGTTATGCAGGGCTACTCCGCAAGCCAACTCCGTCCCCAGCATTTTCGATTCGCACTCCACGCCAGCGGATTCGATCCGTCATCTCTCTCGCTTCGTCCTCGGCGTCACTGGACTGATTTTTCTCGTCGTCTTCAGTCTATTAACTTATGCCATCGTGAAGTTCCGCAACAGAGCAGCGGAGACAGAGCGCGAGCCGGCGCAAGTGTATGGAAGCACACAGATCGAACTCGCATGGACCATCATTCCCATCCTGATCGTTGTTGTCCTTTTTCTCGCGACGGCGAGAGTGATTCACGCGATCGAGGACGCGCCCAAACCTGCTGAGGCGGTGGAGGTGACCGCAATCGGGCACCAGTTTTGGTGGGAATTTCGCTATCCCGGACTTGGCATTGTCACCGCGAACGAACTCCATGTTCCCGTGAGCGACCCGTCCCATCCCACGCCGACCTTTTTGAAATTGCTTTCCGCCGACACAGATCATAGTTTCTGGATACCACAGCTCGCTGGAAAGACCGACTTGATTCCAAATCGCCCGAACGAAACATGGCTCGATCCTCACGAAACCGGCTTGTTTCTTGGTCAATGCGCGCAGTACTGCGGTACGCAGCACGCGAAGATGTTATTGCGCGTGTACGTGGATAGCCCGGAAGACTTCGAACGCTGGGTACGCGAGCAACGAAAACCGGCGAATCAAGAAGAAAAAGAAGCCGATGGAAGACGTGTTTTCGAGAGTACCGCCTGCCTGAACTGCCATGCAATTGGTGGGACAAACGGCACTGGGCGTTTCGGTCCGGACTTAACCCACCTGATGAGCCGCCGCACGATCGCGTCAGGCGCAGCCGAGAACAACTCGCAAAATCTTCGGCTGTGGATTCAAAACCCGGATTCCATCAAGCCGGGATCCCTTATGCCAGCAATGAAATTGAACGACACAGAACTGGATGCGCTTGTGCGCTATCTCGAAACCCTGCAGTAAAGAAAGAGAGTGGAATCAGCAATGTCGTCGGAAGCTCTAGCCATTCAAACCGCAGAAGCCGCAGGTCGGCCGTGGGTTGAAACGTTGCATGAGTGGGTGACCACGGTCGATCACAAACGCCTGGGTGTTTTGTACATCGTCTACGCCCTCTTCTTTCTCGTCATCGGCGGTATCGAAGCAACCATCATCCGTATCCAGTTGATGCACCCGCACAACAATTTTGTTTCCCCGCAGGTATTCAACCGCATGTTTACCATGCACGGCACGACCATGATTTTCTTCGTGGCCATGCCGATACTGTTCGGCTTTGCGAATTACCTGGTTCCGCTGATGATCGGGGCCAGAGACATGGCGTTTCCGCGCCTAAATGCATTCAGTTTTTGGCTGACGGCGTTCGGCGGAATTCTGCTTTATTTCAGTCTTCTCGGTGGGAACGGATTGTACGGTGCTGGCAACGCACCGGACGTGGGCTGGTGGGCGTACGCCCCTTTGGCCTCGCGTGCGTTTTCACCGGGCCACAGCTCCGATTATTGGACGATCGCTCTTCTTGTTTCGGGTTTCGGGAGCATCGGAACTTCTATCAATATTATCGCCACGATTGTTTCGATGCGCTGCCCGGGCATGACCCTGAGCCGTATGCCATTGCTGGCGTGGTTGAACTTGGTGATGTCCGGGATGGTCTTGCTCGCAATCACGCCCTTATCTGCGGCTCAGATCATGTTGCTCGTGGATCGCTATCTTGGCGGTCATTTTTTCGATACGCAGGCGGGAGGTTCAGCCACTTTATGGATGCACTTTTTTTGGATATTTGGGCATCCCGAGGTGTATGTCCTGATCATTCCTTGTTTTGCGTTTGTCTCTGAAATTGTTCCAGTTTTTTCGCGCAAGCCAATCTTCGGATATCCCGTCATGGTGGGTGCCACCGTTTGCATCGCTTTTGTGAGCATGAGTGTTTGGGCGCATCACATGTTCACGATCGGAATGAGTTCCTACGCCAACAGCTTTTTCACGATAACGACAATGGCGGTGGGTGTACCAACAGGCATCAAGATCTTCAACTGGTTGGGCACGATGTGGGGAGGCAAGATCCAGTTCAAGACGCCAATGCTCTTCTGCATCGGTTTCTTGTTCCAGTTTTTGATTGCCGGCCTCACCGGCATCATGCTGGCGTCCTCGCCGTTCGATTGGCAGCTCAGCGGCTCGTACTTTGTCGTCGCCCACTTTCATTACGTGATCGTGGGCGGAATTTTGTTCGCCCTATTCGGCGCATTTTATTACTGGTATCCCAAAATCACCGGAAGAATGCTGAACGAAGGCCTAGGCAAGCTACATTTCTGGCTGTTCGTGATCGGATTCCATCTGACTTTTGATCTCATGCACATTCCCGGTTTGCTCGGCATGCCGCGACGCATTTACACCTACGAGCCCGGCCGCGGTTGGGACACTCTGAACTATCTCGTAACCATCGGTGCGTTCATCCAGGCAATCGCCACGCTGGTGTTCGTAGCAAATCTAATCGTTTCCTATTTCAAAGGAAAGAAAGCCGGAAACGATCCCTGGGATGCGTGGACGCTTGAATGGTCGATCAGTTCACCACCACCTGTGTACAACTTTGCTTCGATTCCGAGAGTTGCCAGCCGGAGGCCGCTGTGGGACCTGAAGCATCCGGAAGATCCGGACAGCCGCTATGAATAAGGAAATCGACCAATGAGCACAATTGCGACTCCGCTCCCGGAAACCACTGCAGCTTGGACGCTTCCCTATCGTGGGAAGGTCGGCATGGCGTGTCTCATATTCGCTGAGTCCGCAATCTTCACGATTTTTGTCGTGGCGTATCTTTTTTACGTGGGAAAGAGTCTTTCCGGACCGACTCCACGGGAAGTGCTCGAGACTCCCATCTTCTACACGGTCTGTCTGCTTTCCAGCAGTCTGACGATTCACTTCGCGGGCAAAGCTCTTGAACGCGGCCGGCGCGCGGCGTTTCTGGTGCTGTGGTTGCTCACCATTGCCTTGGGCGCGCTCTTTCTCTATGGCACCGGCCAGGAATGGCACCGGTTGATTTACGAACACGGGCTGAGGATTTCGACGAACCTTTTTGGGACAACGTACTACTCGCTGGTTGGTCTGCACGCCTTTCACGTCACGGCTGGACTGATCATGCTCACCATCGTGCTGCTATTCGGGCTGGCTGGTCGCGTTGGCCCCGAACAGTCTCATCGCGTCGACGTACTTTCCCTGTACTGGCATTTCGTGGATGCCGTGTGGGTCATTGTTTTTACTGTTGTCTACGTTCTGGGTCGGTGAGGAAAAAGGAATGGCAACGCTCGCATCTTTAGAAGAAGTACGGCAGATCTCTCGGGCGCCGGTTGAGATCGAAGTGCCGGCATCAACTGCCTGGCCCATCGTTTTGGCTTTTGGATTCACGTTAATGTTCGCGGGCCTTCTTACCAGCGCCTCAGTCAGCGCCCTCGGCGTTGTCCTGGCCGCAGCCGGTTCTGTCGGCTGGTTCCGCGAAGTCCTTCCGCGCGAACGCGAAGCAACCGTGCCTGTTGTCCACGAAGAGATTCGTCTGACCACGGAGCGTCAAATCGTGGAACGGCTTCCGGTTCCGACCCACCAGTTACGCGCGTGGCTGCCTGTCCGCACGTATCCTATTTCTTCCGGCGTAAAGGGCGGAGTGGCAGGTAGCATCGCCATGGCGTTTTTTGCCTGTGCTTACGGGATCTTGAAGGTCGGAAGCGTCTGGTATCCCATCAACCTGCTCGCTGCAGTTGCCTACCGGGAATCCGTGCGGCTCGCCCCTGCACAACTCCATTCATTTCATGCTGACGCTTTCGCGATTGCATTTGTCTTGCACGGACTCGTCTCCATTCTTGTCGGCTTGCTCTACGGCGCAATGCTTCCCATGTTTCCGCGCCGCACGATTTTACTGGGAGGATTAGTGGCACCGGTGCTGTGGTCGGGGCTGGTCTACTCGATCCTTGGCCTCCTGAATCCGTTGCTCGCGAGTCATATCGACTGGTTCTGGTTTGTCGTTTCGCAAATTGCCTTTGGAATCGTTGCAGGCAGTGTTGTCGCGCGTCAGGCGAGCATCCCGACGCGGGAGAACGTGGCGTTTGCTCTCCGCGCAGGAATTGAAGCTCCGGGCATCATTCCGCAGCGAGAAACCGAGGCGAAGCCATGAGCGCCCGCCGGCGTCTTTGCGTATTCGCCGTATTCGCGGTTCTGGCCTCGCTCTTCCCCTCTGGTTGCGGCTCCCCGCACGGCCAACCAGGGACGAATTCCGAGATTCTTGCACCGAACGAGGTTTTGGATTTCAGCGTACTGTACGCGCAAAACTGCGCAGCTTGTCACGGTACGGAAGGAAGAGGAGGAGCTGCGATCGCGCTCGCCAATCCCGTTTATCTGGCCCTCGCAGACGATGCTGCGATCCGCAAGGCTATCGCCAATGGCGTGAGCGGAACCTCGATGCCTGCCTTTGCGCACGGTGCAGGCGGAATGTTGACCGACAAGCAAATCGATGTGATCGCCAGTGAAATTCGAACGCGATGGAGCAAGCCAGGATTCCTTATCGGAACCAATCCCCCCTCCTACGCCGCGAAATCAACAGGGGACGCTCAGCGCGGAGAAGGGGCGTTCAAGGTTTACTGCGAATCGTGTCACGGCCCCAATGGTCGCGGTGGGCAAAAGGCAAGCGCCGTCACGAATGATTCTTTTCTCGCGTTGGTTAGCGATCAAGGTCTGCGCACGATCGTGATTGCCGGGCGCCCAGAACTCGGAGCCCCGGACTGGAGAGGAAATGTGGCTGGGAAGCCCATATCAGAACAGGAAGTCACGGACATAGTCGCCTGGCTCGCCTCGCAGCGCGCGAAAAATCCGGGCCAGCCCTATTCCGTTTCGAGTTACAGCCAGCAGCAGGAGTTAGACGATGACAAACGAAAATGATATTTCGCGGCGCGGATTGTTCATGAAGTTAGGAATTCTCTTCAATGGGCTCGTCGCGACCGCTCTTGCCGTGCCGATCGTACGCTTTCTTCTTTCCTCGGTTACGGGAGGAAGCGCTAGCGCCTACCTTTCCTGGGTTCCTCTCGGCCACGTCAGCGAGTTCCCAGAAGGCGAAACGCGTCTTGCCACCTTTCGAAATCCGTACGTGATGCCCACGGACGGAAAGACCGTCGAAACATCCTGCTGGGTGCGGCGCGTCGAAGGAGAGCAGTTCCAGGTTTTTGCAATCAATTGCGCGCACCTGGGGTGCCCCGTGCGTTGGTTTCCGCAATCCGGCTTGTTCATGTGCCCCTGCCACGGCGGCGCTTACTACCGTGACGGTTCGCGCGCTTCGGGCCCGCCGGAACGCGGGCTGTTCGAGTATCCGTACAAGGTGAAGGACGGTATGGTTACGATTCAAGCCGGCGAATTGCCGACTCCAGGATCCCCAACCGCCTCTCTTTTCGGGAATACGCCGCCGTGCGGTCCTCGGAATGAGCTGGTTTCCATCGAGAGCAAGTTGTCCGCCTCCACCGAAACGAATGCTGCGCTCGGAAAGACGAAAACATGGGCCTGATCGGACAAATCGGCCAATGGTTTGACCACCGCTTGCAACTGGCGGCTCCTATTCGTAACGCGGCGGAACATCCCGTGCCGCGCAACACAGCGAGCTGGTTCTATGTGTTCGGCAGCGCTGCGCTCACCGTCTTCCTTCTTCAACTCGTTACTGGAATCTTGCTGGCGCTGATTTATGTTCCTTCGGCGAGCGAGGCTTGGAGCAGTTTGCAAGCGCTGAACCACGATGTAACTCTGGGCTGGTTCATCCGCGCCATGCACGGGTGGGGCTCGAATTTCATGGTGGCCGTCGTCCTTATCCATATGGTGCAGGTCTTCCTCTTCGGAGCGCACAAATTTCCGCGAGAACTGACCTGGATTGTCGGCGTGTTTCTCTTACTGATGACGCTAGGAATGGCTTTCAGCGGACAAGTGCTGCGTTTTGACCAGGACGCTTACTGGGGCCTGGGTATCGGAGCTTCTATCGCCAGTCGCGTGCCCATTGCCGGCCCAATAATCGTGAAATTGATGCTTGGTGGACCGATCATCGCCGGAGCGACGCTGTCGCGATTTTTCGCGCTGCACGTTTTCGTGATTCCAGGAATGCTGATCGGTTTCGTTTCTCTTCATATCTTGATGGTGCTGAAGCTCGGAATTAACGAATGGCCGATGCCTGGACGTCTCGTCAAGCGAGCAACATACGAAAACGAATATCATCAACTGACGAGAAAAGATGGCGCGCCGTTTGTTCCGTACGCGGTGTGGAAAGATCTGTTCTTTGCCGCTTTCATCCTCTTGGCAGTGGCCGCATGCGCTCTGTACTTCGGTCCCTTCGGTCCTACCGGGCGCCCGGACCCGACCATAATCCAGACGGCGCCGAAACCGGATTACTTCTTTTTGTGGCTGTACGGTTTGCTGTCCTACTTGCCGCCTTCAATGGAGACGCCGGCTCTCCTCATTGGTCCCGTAGTCGTTATCGCGCTTCTCGTTTTGCTGCCATTTCTTTCTGGAGAAGGGGAAAAGAGTTGGCGTCGGCGGCCAATCGCTGTTTTGACGGTTCTGCTGATCGCCATAATCCTGGGAACACTCACCCACCTCGCTGGATATACGCCGTGGAGTCCGCACATGAATGCGTGGAGCGGTGACCCCGTACCGGAGCAGTTTCTACACGGCAGGACCGCTCTCGAGCGCCAAGGCGCGCTCGTCTTCCAGGTCAAGCAATGCCGCAATTGCCATTCTCTCGGAGACTTTGGAGGGCAAAGAGGACCCGCGCTCGACAGCGTTGCCGTGCGGCTCACGCAAGATCAACTGATTCGACAGGTGATCCAGGGAGGCGGCAACATGCCCGCCTACGGAAAGAATCTGAGTCCGGCGGAGACGACGGCCTTGGTCGCGTTTCTGGAAACCCTACATCCTCGAGGACAAGCTCCAGCGCGCGACGCCGCTCATGACATTGCTTTTAGTGAGGACAAAGATCAACGACAGGGTGCACCAAGGTAAAGACTGAATCATGTCACCTCACATTCATCTTGACCACGGCAATTGGGAATTCCCGGCTTCCCTCACGCTGACCTTCTCTCTTGCGGCGTCTCTGTACTTGCGCGCATGGATTTCCACTCGCTCAGGTTGTGCCGCCGCCATCCCAGCCTGGAAGGCCGGCAGCTTCCTTCTCGGCCTGGTTTTGGTGTGGATGGCATGGGGGTCGCCGCTCGCGGCTTACGACCATAGCCTGCTGACGGCCCACATGATCAAGCACCTGCTGCTTATGACCTTCGCTCCACCCTTGATCCTGTTGGGTGAGCCCATGAGAGTGTTCTGGGGCAGGACGCCACTGTTGGCCCGGAGCACACTCCGCCGGGTGTGGCACCGACCACTCGTCGAGCGACTAGCACGAATCGTCACAAGTCCTGTGCTGTGTTGGACCGCCTCCGCGCTGACTCTGACTGCCTGGCACGTACCCACATTATTTGCGCTCGCCGTGCGGTCTGAAATCGGGCATGCAGTCGAGCAAGCAATGTTCTTCGGAGCCGGGCTCTTGTTCTGGTGGCCTGTTATTCAGCCTTGGCCAAGCGCCTCAACTGGGCCGCGGTGGTCGCTGCTCTTGTACCTTTTCCTGGCGACTCTGCCATGCGACATCCTTTCCGGATTTCTCGTCTTCTCTGACCGTGTGGCATACCCGGTGTACTTTTCCACTCCGCGGCTGTTTGGTTTTTCCGTTCTTGAAGATCAGCAATGTGCGGCCGCACTCATGTGGACTTGCGTCACGCTCGTCTATCTCGTGCCGGCGGCGATTATCTCATCAAGGCTCTTGGCCCTGCCGACCTCGCACGAACACGATTTGCGGCAATCGGAATTTTCTGGAGGTACGGTTCCGCAATGTCCTCCAAGAAGTTTGGAGGTTGTCTAGCAATGGCCACGGAGCCAATTCTGGCGGCGCTAGACGTCGCTGCCGTGCGGCGCCGTCACGGTCTTGTTCGTTCCGGCATTCTGACCGCCTATTGGGCGCTAACAAAGCCCGACGTAAATTTTCTCATTGCGGTCACAGCCGCTTCCGGCTTTTGGATGGGGACACCTGCTTCGTCTGCTCACTTCCCCTGGGCTTCTCTGCTTCACACCCTTGTTGGCACCGTGCTCGTCGCCAGCGGCGCCGCGACCCTCAACCAGCTGATCGAGTTGCGCTTCGATGCGCAAATGCGGCGGACCGCGCGTCGCCCGCTCGTATCGCGACGAATTGGGCAAACTCACGCTTTGTGGTTTGGAATCTCACTCTCCGTTATCGGCGCCATCTACCTAGCCGTTACAACCAATGCGCTCGCGTCCTTGCTTTCGATCCTTACTCTGCTGGGCTATCTGTTCTTATATACGCCACTGAAACGGAAATCTCCTCTGTGCACATTGATCGGCACGCTTCCGGGCGCCACGCCGCCGCTGATCGGCTGGGCCGCCGCCTGCGGACACCTCGACGGCAATGCTTGGCTGCTTTTTGCGATCGTATTTCTCTGGCAGTTTCCGCACTTCATGGCCATCGCTTGGATGTATCGCGAAGACTATGCGCGCGCCGGCTACGTCGTGCTACCTGAAGGCAAGTCCAAGGATCGCTTTGCCGCCTGGCAAACCTCACTTCCATCCTTGGCACTCTTCGCGGTGGCCCTCGTTCCTGCAATTCGAGGTGAGTCTGGAATTGTTTATTTTGCAGGCGCTCTCGTTCTTGGAGGTGTCTTCCTCTGCTACAGCGCACGCTTCGCCCTTCGAATGTCCATGGTTTCTGCACGGCAGTTGCTTTTTGCTTCCATCCTCTATCTTCCGGTGCTGCTCGCCTTCCTCGCGTTGGATAAGAAATAAATCTGAAGGGAATGCCAAGACCAATGCAAATTAGAATCCGATTCCTAAGAGTGCTCCTCGCCATGCTTTTGCTTTCCTTTGTCCACATTCCCACATCCAATGCGCAAAACGTCGAGCTATCCAAGTTCTTTCGCGGCTATGTTGGGCTGAAAGATGATCAGATTACAGCGATTCGCAACGGAAAGGCGCTTGCGAAAGTAGTGGAGTCTCGCACGCCGGATGAAGTCTTTGTATTCGGCTCCGTGTATGTGCAGTCGACTCCCGAAAAATACCTCAACCTTGCTTCGGACATTGATGCCCTTCGCAAACTTCCCAGTTATCTCGCAATCCGAAAGTTCAGCGATCAACCGCAGCTCTCCGACCTCGACGGTTTCACTTTAGAGGCGGACGACATCAAACAACTGAAAGACTGTAAGCCGGGCAAATGCGACGTCCAGCTGCCCACCGAGGCGATGGATGCGTTCAAGCAGTCTGTGAATTGGTCTGAGCCAGATGCGGCAAGTCAGGCAAACCAGCTTGCACAGAAGATGGCGCTTGAAGTGATCCACCGATACACACAAGGAGGAAACGCGGCCCTTGGAACCTACATGGATAAGCATCATCCGGCCGTTGTGGGGGAGACGTTTGCATCTTTGCTCAGCCGTTCCAAGGCCCTTCCGGTCTATTTGCCCGAACTGGAACGCTATCTGCTCGAGTATCCGCAAGCACAATCAGAAAACATCCAATCCGAGTTTTATTGGGAGAAAGTAAATTTTGGACTGAAGCCCACCCTTCGGATTGTGCAAGCCATCGTTTACCGAGGCCCGCGTTCTACAGATGCGGCCTATGCCGTTGCTGTGAAGCAACTTTACGCGAGCCACTACTTCGAGACGGCTCTGGATTTGACCGTTTGCGTGCGCGACCAGGAAAATCCCGACCGCGGCTTCTATTTGATCACTCTCAAAGGCTCTCAGCAGGCTGGGCTGACGGGTCTGAAAGGCGGCATCGTGAGAAAAGTTGCCGTGGACAAAACCCGCTCTTCGCTCGAGCGCGCCCTCGGAGCAATCAAGCAAAGGTTAGAAACTCGGACAGACTGATTAAGGGCGCGGCTATCAATGGAGATTTATGGTTTTTCCTGATCGTCGGACCGCAAGCGTACTGCTGACAATCCTTCTCTTTGTGCTGGTGCTCGCCATCGTCTACGTCGCGCGCACAGTCATCGTTATTTTTGTCTTTTCGATCTTGTTCGCATATTTGATTAATCCGATCGTGCGATTCTTGCAGCGACACTCTCTCTTTTTCAAAAACCTGCGAGGCCCCCACGTTTTGGAAGCTTATCTCGCTCTGATCATTTTCACCGTACTTCTCTCCCACGGCCTCTTTCCTGAGTTTCGCAAGAGCGCCGGTCAGCTTCTCGCGTCAATTCCCACCCTGACGGACCGCGTCTCCTCCGGAGAAATTGCCAACAAGGTCGGAAAAAACCTCGGTTGGGCCGACGAGCAGGCGGATCAGGTCAGGACCTTTCTGCAGCGCCATCGCTCGAATATCGAGCGCGCCGTGGCAGAAATAGAACGGTCTGCGCCGACTGCTTTTGCGGGAATCTTGGTGATTCCGATTCTGGCAATGTTTTTCCTCAGCGACGGAGAGAATCTTGCCAACCAGTTCATTCATCTCGTGTCTACGAAAGAAAACCGCGCAGCCGTGCGGTCGCTGGCCGATGAATTACACGTCATGCTGCAGCACTACATTCGAGCGAAGGTAATTCTTGGCGGACTCTCGTTCACATATTGTTCGGTCGCGATGCTCGTCTTGGGTTTTCCGAATGCGATGGTGCTCGGCGTTCTTGCCGGAATACTCGAATTCATTCCCGCGGCGGGCTGGATGACCGCAGCGGTAATCATTGCCACCGCGGGGGCTCTCAGTCACTCGCATTGGGTATGGATGCTTGCCCTGCTCGTTGTCTGGCGCATTCTGATGGACTACGGCGTTGCGCCGCGGGTCATGGGGCACGAACTCGAAATTCACCCTTTGCTCGCAATCTTCACTCTCATGGTGGGCGGCGCGGTGGGGGGAATCGTGGGGATCTATCTTTCAGTACCTCTCGGCGCCGCTTTGCGGGTCATCTACCGAAGGCTCGCATCTCCTTCGGTCGGGACAGTCCCGGGCAGTATTTTTGACAGCCCAGAACCAGGAAGAGAGACCTCCGTAATGGCCTGAGGGCCGCGCCGAGACTGAGATGGTTATGCAAAGAATCGCGCCTGCTGCTAATGCAAGTCAAGAACCTATAGGAACTCGCGCCGTCAGCCGAGATGCGGCGCGCGCAAGCATTTCCGAGATCGGGCGAGTCGCTCTCGCTCGCTTTGCGTGGTTCGTCGTTGCGTACAACGTCGCCGTCATCGTCTGGGGCGCCTACGTGCGCGCGACCGGATCCGGGGCAGGTTGCGGGAGTCATTGGCCTCTCTGCAACGGCGAGTTTCTCCCTACGGGTCCTCGAACCCAAACGGTAATCGAATTCACGCACAGAGTAACGAGCGGTCTGTCGCTTGTGCTTGCAGCCATTCTTTTGATTTGGTGCTGGCGTCGTACGGCAAAGGGCGACTGGCCGCGCTACTCGGCTGTTACCGCAGCAGTGCTTTTGTGCAGTGAAGCTCTTCTTGGTGCCCTGCTAGTCTTGGTCGATCACGTTGGCGCCTTGGACCGATCCGCAACCCACGTTCTCTTCTTGTGTCTGCATTTCGAAAACACGCTCTTGCTGCTAGCCGCTCTGGCACTCACCGCAGAGTGGCTCTCCAATAGCGACCGACGTTTTGGCTTCGCCCGAAAACCGTATCAGATGATCGTGACGGGACTTGGTCTCGTATCGGTCATGATCATCGGAACGACCGGATCCCTCGCCAGTCTTGGCGACACCATGTTTCCTGTCGACTCACTGCGGCACGCGGTCCTGCAAGACTTCTCATCGAGCAGTCACATTCTGCTGCGCTTGAGGGTCCTCCACCCCATCGCTGCAATAATCGGTTCGATCTATGTTTTGTGGCTGGCTCACACGTTCTGGCGAAAACGGAAGCACTTCGAACGGGTGGCCCTTCTTACCATCACACTGACTGGTCAGATTGCGCTTGGCGCAATGAACGTGGTGCTGTTGGCGCCTGTCTGGCTGCAGATGACGCATCTACTCGTTGCCGAAATATTCTGGATCCTGCTCGTACTTGCGTCCGCCAATCAGTTGTTTGCCGCCAACCATTCCGACGATCCGCTTTTTCGAATGGAGAGCGCCGCCGCTAGTTGGACCTTTAGCTTCAAAGGTACGCGGCATATCAGCCGCGGTGGAGGACACTCTTCATGAGACGACGACTTCAGATTGTTAGAGAATGCAACAGCCGCACGCGCTCATTCGCAGACATTGAGAATGCGATCGCGGCAGTACGTGCTGGCCAGATGGTGATCGTTGTCGACGATGAAAATCGAGAAAACGAAGGCGACCTGACTGTCGCCGCTGAGAAGATTACGCCGCAAGTCATCAACTTCATGGCGCAGTATGGCCGCGGATTGATTTGCTTGGCGATGAGACCCGAGCATCTCGATGCGCTCGAGATTCCATTAATGGTCCCTCACAACAGTTCGCGATTTGAAACCGCTTTTTGCGTCAGCATCGAAGCGAAGGAAGGTACAACCACTGGGATTTCGGCGGCCGATCGCGCTTCCACCGTGCTCGCAGCGATTAATCCGGCGACGAGGCCTTCGGATTTGACCCGTCCTGGCCATATCTTCCCATTGCGCGCAAAGCGTGCCGGAGTCCTGGCGCGGGCCGGGCAAACCGAAGCGGCTGTCGACTTGGCCAGACTAGCCGGCCTCCATCCTTCCGGCGTCATCTGCGAAATCATGAACAAGGACGGCACCATGGCTCGGGTGCCACAACTCCGTCGTTTTGCGCGGCGACATGACATACCACTCGTTGCCATCGCCGACCTGATTGCCTACCGGATGCGTACAGAGTCAGTGGTGAAGCGCGTGGCCTCCACGAAACTGCCAACCGAATACGGAGAATTCCGTCTCCACGCATTCGAGAATCAGATCGACAAGCAAACTCACGTTGCTCTGGTTCGCGGCGAGGTAGGAAACGGGCAAGACATACTCGTGCGAGTACACTCGCAGTGCCTTACCGGCGATGTTTTGCGTTCCGCTCGTTGTGACTGTGGAGCTCAACTCGACAAAGCCCTGCGTCGGATCGCGACGGAAGGTCGTGGAGTGCTGCTTTACCTGAACCAGGAAGGACGAGGGATTGGCTTGGCCAACAAGATTCGCGCTTACGGCCTGCAGGATGAAGGACTCGACACGGTAGAGGCCAATGAACGGCTTGGGTTCAAACCCGATCAACGAGACTACGGCATCGGCGTGCAGATCTTGCGAGAACTAGGCGTCCACTCCATGCGCCTCTTAAGCAACAATCCTCGCAAGCTTGTCGCCATCGAGGGCTACGGGCTATCCGTCACGAAATGGCTGCCTCTCGAGATACCTGCGTCATCTTCATCGCTGCGCTATTTGACGACAAAACGAAACAAGCTCGGGCACATTTTGCGCGGACTCTAACGCGACGCTCTTAGTGAACTCCACCCGTCTTAGCCACGCGCACAGGTCTGTCTTCCCACAGAACATACTCCGCAGATAGAAGTCCGCTCATACCTCTTTTGATTGAGTTTGGAATTCTCCGTGTCCGTCAAAGCCTAGGCAATTCCGTGAATGTTTTGACGGCAGTTCAGTAGCTCGAATTCCCTCGGAAAAAGTAACGCGCCTCTTTTCAGCGACCTAAGCCAACAACATCTTTGGCTGACAGGATGCTTCTAGTCCCTCCGGCATTCACAAACACAAGGCAAACGGAGCAACAGGAAATTTCATGGCGAGTCCAACAAAAGAAATCAAAAAAACACTTCCCCAGCCCAATTCTGACTTTTATCAACTCGTAGAGACTCTACCCGCAGATGAGCTGGCGGTCGTGAAGCAGGTACGCACGTTCATGGAAACCAAGGTCCAGCCCATCATCACGAAATATTGGGTTGAGGACTCTTTCCCATTTGAGCTGTTGCCCGCGATTAAGGAACTCAATATCGGCGGAGTTGGCATGAACGGGTATGGCTGCCGAGGCGGAAGCGCGCAGCTATTCGGCCTGGTCGCCATGGAGATGGCGCGCATCGATTCCTCAATCGCCACTTTCTTTGGTGTGCATAGCGGCCTCGCGATGGGGTCGATTTACCTCGGCGGGTCAGAGGAACAAAAGCAAAAATGGCTCCCGCCGATGGCTCGCTGGGAAAAAATTGGCTGCTTCGGCTTGACCGAGCCTCTCGTTGGCTCGGGAACCTCTGGCGGTATGACGACCACGGCCAAGCGTGACGGGGACACATGGATCCTCAATGGCCAAAAGAAATGGATCGGCAATTCTCCGTTTTGCGACATCTCGATCATTTGGGCGCGCGATCTCGCCGACAATCAGGTCAAAGCGTTCATCGTAGAGAACAAGACCACACCCGGCTTCAAAGTCGAAAAAATCCAGAACAAGATCGCCCTCAAGGTCGTGCAGAACGGCTTGATCACGATGGAGAACTGCCGTGTTCCGGAAGAAAACCGCCTGCAAGCCGATCAGTCGTTCCGCGACACGGCCCGCGTCCTGAAAATGACGCGATTCATGGTCGGCTGGGAAGCGACGGGATGCGCCATGGGCGCTTACGAAAATGCGCTCAAGTATTGTCAGGAGCGTTTGCAGTTCGGCAAGCCGATTGGCTCATTCCAGATGGTGCAAGACCTCCTGGCCAGGATGCTAGCTAACATCACCGCTTCGCAGTGCCTCTTGGTACGCATGGCCCAGTTGGAGGCCGAAGGCAAGATGACGGACGCGCATGCATCCCTTGCCAAGGCCTTCACTACCTCCAAATGCCGCGAGACTGTCGCGTGGGCGCGCGAGTTGCTCGGCGGCAACGGCATCGCCGCTGAGTACAACGTCGGGCGGTTCTTCGCGGATGCGGAAGCTCTCTATTCCTACGAGGGCACGTTCCAAATGCAGAATCTGATTCTCGGCAAAGCCGTTACCGGCCTCAGCGCCTTTATCTAGCCAGCTGAGAGCACTTCTCCCGAAACGACGCTCTGTGAATGAAACCGAACAAAGAAAGGAACAAAAGATTTTATGCCGTCTTCCAAAGCTTCCAAATCCGAAACAGTGAAGTTCGCCGCAAAGACTGTGGGTCGTTTGTACTTTTTGGATCTCGCCGCCGGTCGCGTCCTAACGTCGAACCCCGACGGCTCCGACGTGAAAACCATCGTCAGCGAGGGTCGAAAACTTCCCGACGGTATCGTAGTCGACCTCGCAGGCGGCCACATCTACTGGACAAACATGGGAAATCCCAAGGCCAACGACGGCACGATTGATCGTGCTGACCTCGACGGCAAGAACGTCACGAACATTATCCCGGCCGGCGCGACCTGGACTCCGAAGCAGCTCCAGCTGGACGCGAAGAACCAAAAACTCTACTGGTCGGATCGCGAAGGAATGCGAGTCATGCGCTCGAGTCTCGATGGTTCAAATATCGAAACCCTCGTTGAAACCGGACATGGAGATGCCGACCGGCTTGATGCGAGAAATTGGTGTGTTGGTATCGCGGTCGATGCGACCGGCGGCAAATTTTACTGGACGCAAAAAGGAGATGACAACGCCGGCCAGGGGCGCATTTTCCGTGCCGGCCTTGAAATCCCAAAGGGCCAGACTCCGGCAAACCGTAAGGACATCGAAGTACTTTACGACAATTTACCCGAGCCAATCGATCTTGACCTCGATCTCAGCAACCGGGTGATCTACTGGACCGACCGCGGTGACCCGCCGCGCGGAAACACGGTGAATCGAGCGCCAATGGATGCCGCAGCCGGAAAACGCAAGGAACCAGAAATCATATTCGACCACCTCATGGAAGGCATCGGCCTGTCCTTGGACCTCACGAACAACCGCATGTTCCTGACCGATTTGGGAGGCTCCGTTTACAGCGCCAATCTCGACGGATCGAATAAGAAAAATATCGTCTTCGTCGGAGGAAATTTATCTGGAATCGCATACACGGAGCTTCCTGCGAGTTCCTAGTCTGACTCCGACCAGTCTTGCCAATTACGAGGAGAGAATCATGAGTTCACCGGCTTCAGCTTTGAAACTTGAGAACGTTTTGTACGAGAAGAAGGGTCCGATCGCCTATGTGACGATCAACCGGCCCAAAGTACTGAACGCTCTCAACGCGAAGACCATTTCTGAATTGCGGTCCGCGTTCGAAGACGCCCGCGACGATTACGAAGTGCGTGGAGTCATCTTCACCGGAGCGGGAGACAAGTCGTTTGCGGCCGGCGCGGACATCAGCGAAATGGCCAACGATACTCCGCTCACCGCGGAACAGAAAACGCGGTCCGGCCAAGCGCTTACTGAACTCATTGAAAATCTCGGCAAGCCGGTGATCGCCGCTGTGAATGGCTTTGCGCTCGGTGGTGGCTGTGAACTGTCGATGGCCAGCACGATTCGAATCGCCGCTGAAACTGCGAAGTTCGGTCAGCCCGAAGTGAAGATCGGAGTGATGCCGGGCTACGGCGGAACGCAGCGTCTTCCCAGGCTGGTCGGCAGGGGCCGCGCATTGCAGCTCATTCTGTCTGGCGAAATCATCGACGCGCAAGAAGCCTATCGCATCGGGCTTGTGAATGAAGTCGTTCCAGCCGCCAACCTGATCGCAAGGGTTGAAGCGCTTCTCAACCAGATCATTTCCAACGCACCCGTCGGCGTGAAGTACTCCATCGAAGCTGTAAACAGAGGATTGGACACGAGCCTCGCGGAGGGTTTCCTCCTGGAAGCGTCGCTGTTTGCGATTTGCGCCGGAACCGAAGACAAGAAAGAAGGGACATCCGCCTTCCTTGCGAAGCGTGCTCCAAAGTTTCAGGGACGCTAGTGAACGGCGGACTTCAACCTCATTTTTAAGTTTCCACTCAGAAACGGAAAGAAGGAAAACTCGTGGCAGACGAAAACATTTTCTCAGGACTGAAAGTCGTGGACCTCTCTAGCTTCATCGCCGGCCCAAGTGCGGCTACGATTCTGTCCGATTTTGGCGCCGACGTTATCAAAGTCGAACCACCTGAGGGAGAGCTGTGGAGAAAGGGGCAGAAGATCCCACCCCAGCCGCATTCCGAAGAGGCTTATCCCTTCCAATTAGCGAATCGCAATAAGCGCGGGGTCGCACTCAATCTGAAATCTGCGAACGCGCAGCAGGTTCTCCAGCGGCTAGCCAAGTGGGCCGACGTGTTCATCGTCAACACGCCGCATCCCGCACGCAAGAAATTGAAGCTCGAATATGACGATGTGGCTCAGTGGAATCCGCGCCTGATCTATGCCGATCTCACCGGCTTCGGCGAGAAAGGTCCGGACGCTGCTCTCCCGGGATTCGATCTCACGGCCTTCTGGGCGCGAAGCGGTTTGCTGTACATGACGCGCGATGCTGGAGAGCCGCCGACCTGGCCAGTGGCAGGCAGCGGGGACAACGCAACTGCGGTCTGCATTTATGCCGCGATTGCGACCGCGCTTTATCGCCGCGAACGCACGGGCAAGGGATCTTATGTCACGACTTCGCTTCTCGCGGCGGGTGTCTGGTCGGCGAGCGTCTTTATCCAGGCCGCTCTATGCGGTGCGAGTTTCTATGGATTGCACGATCGAACCCATCCCGCGAATGCAGCTTTGAACACATATCGCTCTTCCGATGGCGTTTGGTTCGTCCTCGTAGCCACTCCGGACAAGGTACCCGCGGTCCTGAAAGCTATCGGGCGCGAGGACATCCTGACGGACCCGCGATTCTCGGACCCTGCCAAGCTGGCGCAGAACCGGCCGCAACTGACGGCAATGCTCGATGAGATTCTTGGTTCGCAGCCCATGTCGCATTGGTATGAAGTCTTCAACGGCGTGCACGTCCCCTTCGGCGCCGTGCGTGAGCCGCGGGAAGTCGTTAATGATCCCCAATTGCGAGCGAATGACATCGTCGTTCCGCTCGAGGGAGCCGGCGAGAAGTTGACGTCGACCATCAGCAGTCCAATTCAAGTGCATGGTGTTACCAAAGTACCTGCCAGACGAGCGCCGGGAATCGGCGAGCACAACGATGAGGTGCTGAAGGAACTTGGATTCACAAGTGACGACATCGCAGGCCTGCGTGCCAGCGACGCTATCCCGCACGCCTTCCATCTGGAATCGACGGCCGGAGGAGCACGATGACCGACATTCTTACCGAACGCTCCGGAAGTATCCTGCGAGTCCAGTTCAATCGACCGTCGAAGAAAAATGCAATGACGTCCGCCATGTACATCACCATGGCGGATCTCCTCAACAATGCCGCAAAAGACGACAGCGTGCGCGTTGTGCTCTGGCACGGCGCAGGAGACTCTTTTTGCGCTGGCAACGACATCGAGGACTTCCTCAAGAATCCTATGGGACCAGGCGACAGTCCGCAATCCCGCTTAATCGACGCTTTCATTGCCTTCGACAAACCAATCGTCGCAGCAGTGCACGGCTTCGCCATCGGTGGCGGAACCACCATGCTGACTCACGCCGACTTTGTCTACGCGGGCGAGAGCGCGAAGTTCCAGATGCCTTTTATCAATCTGGCCTTGGTGCCGGAATTTGGAACGAGCTACTCGCTTCCAGCACGCATCGGGTATCTCCGAGCGGCCGAGTTGATTCAATTGGGACAGCCTTTCGATGCGCAGCGCGCAGCGGAACTCGGGCTAGTTACTCGCGTCGTGCCGGACCAGGAACTGCTGGCAACGGCAACGGAGACGGCGCAGAAGTTGGCTGAGAAACCCGCCAGCGCGCTCCAAGCATGCAAAAGACTGATGACACAGCCTGTCCGACCTCAACTTGAGCAGGCAGCAAAGCTGGAGAACGAGGAGTTCTCCGCGCGACTCCGTTCAGCCGATACCAAGGAAGCACTTACGGCGTTTTTCGCGAAACGTCCACCTGACTTCACCAGAACGGCGAAGGTAGCCGTCGGCCAAAAAGGGTAGAGGTAAACAATGGCTCGAAGCACGGTTGTTATTGTCGGGGCAGGATTCGGAGGCTTGGCGGCGGCGAAGGCCCTTCGAAATACTGCAGTGAACGTCGTTTTGATCGACCGCACCAATCATCACCTGTTTGAGCCGTTGCTTTATCAGGTGGCGACGTCGGTCCTCACTCCGGGTCAAATCGCTTCTCCTATCCGAGGAATTCTTCGAAAGCAAAAGAACACCACGGTGATCCTCGGTGAGGTCACGGGAGTTGACAAAGATAAGAAGTGCGTCTTCTTTAGTGACGCCGACCGCAAAAATGTTCCCATTCCTTACGACTATCTAGTGCTCGCGACGGGAGTCAGCCAGAGTTATTTCGGGCACAACGAATTCGCCCAATTCGCTCCAGGACTGAAGACTCTCGTGGATGCCGTTGCCGTTCGGAACAAGGTCCTCCAGGCATTCGAACAAGCCGAAGCCGAAGAAGATCCAAGTCGTCATCGTGATCTCCTGACTTTCATCTTGGTGGGCGCCGGCCCGACGGGCGTCGAGATGGCCGCGGCCCTCGCCGTCCTTGTGCGTAGCACCCTTAAGTCGGAATTCCGCCGAGTCGACCCGACAACTGCCCGAATCCTGCTCGTCGACATGGCACCACGGGTTCTGCCCACCTTTTCGAAGGACCTCTCCGAAGCTGCAGGCAAGCGGCTCCAAGATCTGGGCGTTGAAATTCGCCTCGGTCGTGCAGTTGACCACATTGATGCGGACGGAATCATCGTCGCGGGCGAACGCATCGTCAGCAAGACAGTCATCTGGACAGCAGGCGTCGCACCATCTCCCGCGGGTAAGTGGCTCAACGTGGAGACTGATCGAGCGGGACGAGTTCGGGTGCAGCCTAACCTCACCGTGCCCGCGCACCCCGAAATCTTTGTTGTTGGCGACACTGCATCTCTCGATGAGAACGGCAAACCGCTCCCGGGGGTCGCCCAAGTGGCCCTTCAGCAAGGCAGGTATGCGGGCAAGTTGATTCGCAGCCGTGTTGTGGGTGGAGCGACGCCGAAACCATTCAAATACTTCGATAAGGGCAGCATGGCGGTTGTCGGAAAAGGGTTCGCCGTTCTGCAAACCGGAAAGATCCATTTGAGCGGCTTCTTAGCTTGGCTTGCATGGGCGGCCGTGCACCTGCAGTTCTTAGCGACATCCAGTCTACGCGTGAGTGTGTTTCTTCAGTGGATCTGGACCTATGTCACAGGTCAACGCGGATCGCGTCTGATCGTAAACGACCAGGGACCCGATAAGGGGACTCGCTCCCCCGAGACTCCTCTTGGAGTTGCAGCTGTGAGCAAGTGAGTTCGATAAATTTGGAAATAATTTCGTTCTAACAAGGAGAACCGTATGGCAAAGAGTAGAGAGATTCGTAACGTAGCAATTGTAGGCACAGGAGTTATCGGCGCGAGCTGGGCGGCGCTGTACCTCGCACGAGGGTTGAATGTCGTGGCTACAGACCCAGCGCCGAATGCAGAAGCGAACTTGCGGAAATACGTAGATGCGGCGTGGAAGGATCTCACAGTCATCGGACTCTCACCCAACGCGTCGCGCGATCATCTGAAGTTTACAACGGACATGAAGCAAGCGCTCGCAGATGCCGACCTTGTGCAAGAGAACGGACCCGAACGGAAGGACTTCAAAATCAAGCTCTTCGCGGACATGGATGCAGCGACTCGCCCGGATGCGATCATCGCATCGAGTTCCTCGGGACTGACCATGAGTACGATGCAATCCGCTTGTAAGCATCCCGAACGTTGCGTCATCGGCCACCCTTTCAATCCTCCTCATGTGGTGCCGCTCGTTGAAGTAGTCGCTGGCGAAAAAACCTCGCCGGAAACCGTCCAGCGTGCGCTCTCTTTCTACGAATCGGTTGGCAAGAAACCGATTCATGTGCGCAAAGAGGTCGTCGGTCACGTGGCCAACCGCCTTCAGGCGGCGCTTTACCGAGAGGTGGTTCACCTCATCGAGCAGGGCGTATTGGATGTCGCCGATTCGGACGCGGCCGTATGCTGGGGGCCTGGACTCCGTTGGGGCGTGATGGGGCCAAATCTTCTGTTCCATCTCGCTGGTGGTCCTGGCGGAATTCACCATTTCATGGAGCACCTCTCCGGGCCAGTAGCCTCGTGGTGGAAAGATCTCGGAACGATCACCGAATTTAGCCCTCAGGTGAAGCAAGCGATCATCGACGGCGTGCAAAAAGAGGCAGCCAACCGCTCGATTGAAGAACTCGAGCATGAACGTGACGCCATGCTGCTGGAACTGCTCGCAACCCGCGCAAAGGGCGAAGAGGCGGCCGATGCAGCTACCGCCGGAGGCCATGGCGACTAACTTCCATCAGTGAAGTGCTCTGGTTCGTGCTTCGCGGCCCCAGGCGCTCTTCATTTGACAGCAGACAATGATCTACGCTCATTCGCTCGGCCGGGCATCCCGGTATTACACGCAACGCGCGGCGCTGGTTGTCGACGGCGCCGCTGTTTCTTTCAAGACGCTCCACGAGCGCGTCCAGAACATTGCGGCTACGCTCGCCGCCAACGGCTTTGCGGCGGGTGACCGCCTCGCGCTTCTGTTGCCGAATTCTCCTGAGTACATCGAGTTGGTTTACGCCTGCAGCTGGCTGGGCGTTACCGCAGTTCCGATAAACGCGCGGCTCTCCGCAGCCGAAATCGATCGAGTTCTGCTTGACGCAAAACCGCGCGGGCTCGTGCGGCATTCCTCGCTGCCGAAGCCAGCGGTGCAGCTTCCGTGGCAACTCGTGTTGGATGAAAAGCCCTTCGACGTTCGAAATGAGTCCTGCCCAGATCCTGTTTACGACCCGGAAGCGATTCTCGCTCTCATCTATACCAGTGGCACGACGGGCCGGCCGAAGGGCGTCATGGTGAGTCACGCCAACATCCTGGCGAACCTCGACCACTTCAGTTATTGGATGGGATACCGGGAAGGCGGTGTCTATCTGCATGCGGCACCGATTTTTCACATTGCCGATTTTCCCGCAATGTTCGCAGCACCAGCTTTCGGTGCACGCCAAGTCACGATTCCAAAGTTCAGCCCGCAAGGTTTCTGTGAGTTGGTCCAACGCGAACGCGTAACTCACACGGTGCTCGTCCCGACAATGGTGAACCTCCTGACGCAGATGCCCGAAGCAAAACCGTATGACTTGAGCAGCCTCGAGGTTCTCGCTTATGGCGGATCTCCAATGGCGCCGGAACTTGTCCATCGGCTGAGAAAGCTTTTGCCGAACGTGAAACTTCTCCAGAGCTATGGACTCAGCGAGACCGGCTTCCTCACCGGCCTCCAAGATCAGGAGCATGTCGAAAGCAAGCTCCTATCTTGTGGACGGCCTTGTCCGGGAATTGATCTGCGAGTCGAGGACGAAACGGGAAAGGAAGTTGAAGTCGGGCAGCGCGGAGAGCTGGTTGCGCGAGGCGCCAACGTCATGCGGGGCTACTGGAACGATCCAGAAGACACGGCGCTCGCATTTCGGAACGGAATGTTTCGCACGGGAGACATCGGCTATCAGGATTCGGACGGCTATTTCTACATCCTTGACCGCTTGAAAGACATGATTGTCACAGGTGGTGAAAATGTTTATTCCGGCGAGGTCGAAGCGGTCATCTACAAGCATCCCGCAGTTCGTGAAGTGGCAGTCTTCGGGATTCCTGACCCTCAATGGGGTGAACTCGTGACGGCTTGCATCGTGTTGAAGCCCGGAATGGTTCTGAGCGCGAATGACCTGACCAGCCATTGCAGGCAATTCCTGGCGAATTACAAGATCCCCCGCCGCGTCGAGTTTTCAGAACTCGAGCTACCCAAAAGCGGTTCCGGCAAGATCCTCAAAAGGATTCTTCGCGAACGATTCTGGGCTCACGAAGAGCGGGCCGTTGGCTAAGAAACGGCGAATGATTCCGTTCGTAGATACCTCGCTCTCGCGCAGTGTGCGCCTGGGCAGGCTGCAATTCCCTTTTTGATCCTTATTGTTGTGCTCCGCAGTGAAGCGCAACTCTCGAATATCACTTGTTGCCTATAACTGCGTACATGCTTAGCGGTGCCAACAACTTGACGAAAACGCTAGGCGTTTGGCGAGCATGCTCGATGCTCCGTTTTATGTTGTGCATTTAAAAGGTCTTGCCAACCTCTTTTGTGGAAAACGAATTGCACTGTCTCATTCCGCGAGATATGGCCAAAGCCAAAGAAAGGTAGCGGCATGACAAAAAAAGTGGCAGATCTGTTAGTGGACGTCCTTGTTGAAGCGGGTGTTCGGAGAATCTACGGCGTGGTCGGCGATTCACTGAACGGCATCACCGACTCGATTCGCAAGCGGAAAAGTCCTGAATGGATACATGTCAGACACGAAGAGGTCGCAGCGTTTGCTGCGGGAGCGGAAGCCCACCTCACGGGAAAACTAGCAGTCTGCGCCGGGAGCTGTGGTCCTGGGAACATGCACCTGATCAACGGCCTATACGATTGCCACCGCAACGGCGTTCCAGTACTCGCGATTGCCGCACATATTCCGAGCCGGGAGATTGGAAGCGGATACTTTCAGGAGACTGACCCGAAACATATCTTCGCGCAATGCAGCTACTACTGCGAACTCGTCTCCGATCCCGAACAGATGCCTCGCATCCTGGAGACCGCCATTCAGACGGCAATCTCGAAGCGTGGAGTTTCCGTAATTGTGTTGCCCGGGGATGTAGCTCTGAAAGATGCCGTCCACGGGCCGCGTGTAAGTTTTCACGAACAGAAATCCAGTGTTTGTCCATCGGATGAAGAACTCAACATCCTTGCCGAACTTCTGAATCGATCGGAAAAGATCACGATCCTTGGCGGCGCGGGTTGCGCCGGAGCCCACGCGGAGCTGATCGAGGTTGCCGGCAAGCTTCAAGCTCCCATCGTGCATTCTCTGCGCGGCAAGGAATTTATTGAATACGACAACCCCTTTGACGTCGGCTTGACCGGCTTGCTCGGGTTCTCATCCGGCTACCACGCCATGACGAATTGCGAAGTCCTGTTGATGCTCGGCACGGACTTTCCGTACCGGGATTTCTATCCCGAGGACGCGACCATCGTTCAGATCGACATTCGTGGCGAGCACCTCGGACGCCGAAGCAAGCTGGACTTTGGCTTCGTCGGAGACACGAAGACCACTCTGCGTGCCTTGCTGCCAAAGCTGGAGCAGAACCAATATCAACAGCACCTGAAAGATTCTCTGGAACATTACCGGAAGACACGCAAAGGCCTGGATGACCTGGCAACTGGAGACTCCAACAAACCTCCAATTCATCCTCAATATGTTGCCCGTGTGATCGACAAACTCGCAGCCGAGGACGCGATTTTCTCATGCGACGTAGGCACGCCCGTCATTTGGTCCGCGCGCTATCTGACGATGAACGGGAAACGCCGTCTTCTTGGCTCTTTCAACCATGGCTCTATGGCAAACGCAATGCCTCAGGCTATCGGAGCGCAAGCTGCCTATCCCGGTCGCCAGGTTATCTCGCTCTCGGGTGATGGCGGTTTCTCGATGCTCATGGGAGATGTCATTACCTTGAAACAAGAGAAATTGCCGGTGAAGGTGATCATCTTTAAGAACGAATCACTCGCCTTTGTGGAACTGGAGCAGAGGGCCACCGGTTTCCTCGAGTTTGCAACCGACCTGCAAAGCCCGGATTTCGCAAAGATTGCCGAAGGAGCGGGGCTTTTGGGATTGACGGTGAGAACACCGGACCAGGTGGAGCCCGCGATCGCGCAAGCTCTGAAGCACGACGGCCCCGCCGTGGTTGAGGTGTTCGTCTCGCGTCAGGAACTGGCGATGCCACCGACGATCACCCTAGAGCAAGCGAAAGGTTTCAGTCTCTTCATGCTCAAAGCCGTGCTCAACGGCCGCGGCGACGAAATCATTGATCTGGCGCGAGTCAATCTGCTTCGCTGATGAATTTCAATAGTCTAAAAAAAAGAAATAAGGGGAATACGCAAATGGTCACGCCGCAACAAGTCATGCAGTCGAGTTCAACGGATTCTCCGCGTGGGACGGATCTTCTGAACACTCCTTTGCTGAATAAAGGCACTGCTTTCACGGAGGAGGAAAGGACAAGATTCGGCCTGCAAGGGCTTCTGCCGCCGCACGTAGAAACGCTTGATGAGCAAGCCGTCCGCGCTTATGAGGCTTTTCAGAAGAAAGACAATGATCTCGAGCGGCATATCTACTTGCGCGCTCTCCAGGACACCAACGAGGTTCTCTTTTACAGACTTCTCATCGACCACATCGAAGAAATGACGCCGCTGGTTTACACGCCAACGGTTGCGACAGCGATTGAACAATTTAGCCACATCTATCGCAAGGCTCGCGGATTATTCATTCCCTACCCTCTGCGCGACT
>Ga0247694_1000016_pt1 | contig 93479 bp, 71 predicted proteins | sample CNK35_metaG_FD_182736 | JGI IMG/M metagenome (GOLD analysis project Ga0247694, IMG submission 182736) | Soil microbial communities from Purdue University Martell Research Forest, Indiana, United States - CNK35 | ecosystem: Environmental > Terrestrial > Soil > Temperate forest > Bulk soil...
AAATGGTGATGCCGGGCGACAACGTAAGCTGCGAAGTCACGCTGATCACGCCGGTAGCACTCGAAAAGGGCCTGCGTTTCGCCATCCGCGAAGGCGGCCACACCGTCGGCGCCGGCGCCGTTACAGACATCATCGAATAGGTTTCGTGGCTGGCAGTGAAAAGTTTTTGAGAAAAGAGAATTAACTCATGCGGGAAATCATTACGTTGCAGTGTGGCGATTGCAAAAATCGCAACTACACAACGACAAAAAACAAAAAGAAACACTCCGAGCGCTTGGAGACGAAGAAGTTTTGCAATTCGTGCCGCAAGCACACTCCGCACAAGGAAGTGAAGTAACTGCCGTATGTTTTGGCGGGAGGGCAAGGGCCGGTTTTGTTCTTAGGGGAGTCGTCCAACGGTTAGGACTCCGGTCTCCAAAACCGGGTATGGGGGTTCGAATCCCTCCTCCCCTGCCAGAGATTGAGAAGGACGGACCAAGGAACGAGGACGTATGGCAACACAGGTGGCCAAGGTGGAAGAAGAAAAACAACCATCGGAACTGCAACAACGCGTAAGCGGTTCGCTGCAGAACACGACGGAATTTTTTCATGACGTTCGCGTTGAGCTGAAGAAAGTCACTTGGCCCAGCCGCGAAGACGTCACGTCGACAACCGGTGTAGTCATCGCCACCGTCGCTTTCTTCGGCGTGTATCTCGCCATCGTCGAGTGGCTTGCGCAAAAAGGTCTCGATTATATTTTGAAAGTTTTTCACGCATAAGGGGTTCGGGCTCACATGGCAATGCAGTGGTACATCATCCATACCTACTCGGGCTTTGAGAAGAAAGTGAAAGAAAGCCTGGAAAGCCGCGTGGCGGCTTTCAATCTGCAGGATCAGATTGGCCGCGTCCTGATCCCCATGGAAGACGTCGTGGAGGTTCGCGGAGGCAAGAAAGTCGTCTCTTCGCGCATGTCGTATCCGGGTTACGTCCTCGTCGAAATGGATCTCGACGAAAACACTTGGCATATCGTGCGCAACACGCCGCGCGTCACCGGTTTTGTGGGCTCCGCCACTTCGCCTTCTCCGCTGAGCGAAGCGGAAGTGGACGCCATCATCAACCGTGTGCATACGCCGCAGGATCGGCCGAAGCCGAAGGTTGTGTACGAACGCAACGAGCAGGTCCGCATCGTCGATGGCCCGTTTGCGAATTTCAACGGCACGGTCGAGGAAATCGACAACGACCACAGCCGTTTGAAAGTTTCCGTGACGATTTTTGGCCGTTCAACGCCGGTGGAACTCGATTTCGCCAGCGTCGAAAAGCTCGGCTGAGTTTTTTGAATTGCGTAGTTCAGGGGCTTTAGCCATGGCAATACAAGGGACGACTGAGATTTTCAAAAAGGTTTTGAGGTAAAGGGAACATGCCGCCAAAGAAAGTACAAACGACCATCAAGCTCCAACTGCCCGCGGGCAAAGCGACTCCCGCGCCGCCCGTCGGCACTGCGCTCGGTCCCCATGGCTTGAACATCATGGATTTCTGCAAACAGTTCAACGCCAAGACCGGGAAGGAACCGGACGGAATGATTTTCCCCGTCCTCGTCACCGTCTACACCGACCGCAGCTTCACCTTCATTTTGAAGACTCCGCCGGCGTCCGTTCTCTTGCTCCGCGCCGCGGGAATCGCCAAGGGTTCACCCGAGCCGAATCGCAACAAAGTCGGCAAAGTTACGAAAAAGCAAGTCACGGAAATTGCGAAGATCAAGCTTGTCGATCTCAACACCACTAATCTGGACTCGGCCGTTCGCACAGTAATGGGCACGGCGCGCAACATGGGCCTGGAAGTCGTGGAAGCCTAAACGAATCATCAGGCGAAAAAAGATCGCTGGAGAGCAGTCGAAATGGCAAAGTTGAAAAAAGCCGGAAAGCACGTAGAAAAGGCGCGCAAGCTCGTCGAACCGCGCCCGTACAAGCTCAGCGATGCATCCGAGCTGATCAAGAAGACGCATCACACCAAGTTCAATGAAACCGTGGAGCTCGCCATCAATCTTGGCGTGGATCCCAAGCACTCCGACCAGGTTGTTCGCGGCACTGTTGTTCTGCCGCACGGCCTCGGCAAGAGCGTGCGCGTGCTGGTTCTCGCCAGCGGCGAAAAGCAGCGCGAAGCGAAGGACGCTGGTGCGGATTTCGTCGGTGGCGATGAAATGGTGCAGAAAATCATGGAAGGCTGGACCGATTACGACGCCGTCATCGCCACGCCGGACATGATGAAGTCCGCCGGCAAGCTCGGTAAAGTCCTCGGCCCGCGCGGCTTGATGCCAAATCCAAAGACCGGAACCGTTACCGCGGACGTCACCAAGGCCATCAAGGAAACCAAGGCCGGCAAAGTCGAATTCCGCGTCGACAAGGCGGGCATCGTTCACTGCCCGGTTGGCAAAATTAATTTTGACGCTCCAAAAATTTCCGAAAACGCCCACGCCGTCATCACCGCCGTCGTAAAAGCGAAGCCGGCTGCGGCCAAGGGCAAGTACGTGAAGAAAATCACGCTCACTTCCACCATGGGTCCCGCCATCGGGATCGATCTGGCAGAAGCGGAAACCGCCGTCGCGGCTGCGGCATAAGGAATTCAAGGAAACAGGATCATGAAAAAGCGCAGCGAAAAACAGCAGGACCTCGACAAGCTGAAAACAGAATTGGCCAAAGTGTCGACCGTCATTCTGTCGACCTTTCAGGGCATTACCGTCGAACACGACACCAAACTCCGCCGCGCCGTGCAGGCCGTCGGTGGCAAATACAAAGTCGTGAAGAATACGCTGGCCGAACGCGCGGGGCAGGGAACTCCCGCCGAAGGCCTTCTCAAGAATTTGAGCGGCACAAACTCCATCGCGTATACGGACGCCGATCCGGTTGCGTTGGCCAAGGCCCTGACCAAAATCGCCAAGGATGTTCCGGCGTTTCAATTCAAAGCCGGCGTCGTCGAAGGCCGCGTCATTTCCATCGCGGAAATACAGCAGCTCGCGAACCTGCCGTCGAAGGAAGAGTTGATCAGCAAGATCATGTTCTTGCTCAACGCTCCCGCGACGCGCATCGTGACCGCGCTCAACGCTTTGCCCCGCAACCTGGCCGTCACGGTCAGTGAAGCGATCAAGGCCAACAAGTTTAGTTCGTAAGGGTTTTGATTTTCGCCGGCTCGTCCGGTGCAAATCAGAAAAAATTTAATTTGTTCTTTGAGAGGAGAACTGGCGGTCATGGCGAAAGTAGATACGATTCTGGATGAAATCAAGGGTTTGACGCTTCTGGAAGCGTCTGACCTGGTTAAGAAAATGGAAGAAACGTTCGGCGTCTCGGCAGCTGCGGCTACGGTCGTAGCGGCTGGCGGCGGCGGTGCGGCGGCTGCAGCCCCGGCGGAAGAGAAGACGGAATTCACCGTCGTCCTCACCGACGTTGGCGGCAACAAGATCAATGTCATTAAGGCCGTTCGCGAAGTCACGAGCCTCGGCTTGAAAGAAGCCAAGGACCTCGTTGACGGCGCTCCCAAGACCGTCAAGGAAGGCGTGAACAAGGACGAAGCGGCCGCGATCAAGAAGAAGTTCGAAGAGGCCGGCGCCAAGGTCGAAGTTAAGTAATTATCCGGCGGTGGGTCAGTTTGAATTTTCTTGCTTCGTGACAGCGCGGGAGAAAATTCAAACTGGCCCGCTGCCAGATGTTCGACCTGCTTCCTTGCTTTTGCCGGTTTCTGCGGCTGCCCCGCAGTTTCCGGCTCGAAAACGTTTGCGGTTCTGGATCGTGGCGTGGCCTCCATGGGCGGAGGGGTTGCGCCAAAGGATTTCACTACGCACGTCGAGGCTGGGCATCTCTACAACTTCCCGCGTCCCTCCGGGACCGCCTGTAGCCGTGTGCGCAACGAGTTCGGGCAACTCGCTTCGCGCTACGGCTATTTGTCTCTTCTCTGCTCGTCGGATTTTTTGCCCGAAACTGTCGGCTGTAGTTACAGCCGCCTAAGGTTAACGAGGTAAACCACGCATGTCGAACAGCAATCAGCACGTCCGGGAGCGTCAGCGGCTGGATTTCGCGAAAATCCAGAGCGCGATTCAAATTCCCAACCTGATTGAAGTCCAGATGAAGTCGTATCAGCGCTTCCTGCAGATGGATCTGCTGCCCAGCGAGCGCGACGACGGCGGACTTCAATCCGTGTTCACCAGCGTGTTTCCGATCCGCGACTTCCGCGAAATGTCTCAGCTTGAATTCGTGGACTACGCCATCGGCAACTGGGAGTGCAAGTGCAGCAACTTGAAGGGGCTGCATCACCTCCGCGCGACCTGCCGTAACTGCGGCGCAAGCGTCGTCACCAATCCTTATCAGACTGGCGACGTTATCTGCCACAAGTGCGGCACGTTTAACAAAAACACTCCGACCTTCTGCAACAAGTGCGGCGACCCCGTCGCCATGCAACTCAAGTACGACGTGAACGAATGTCAGGAGCGCGGCATGACGTACTCTGCCCCGCTCAAGGTCACCATTCGTCTCACCATCTACGACAAAGATCCTGACTCCGGCGCGAAGACCATTCGCGACATCAAGGAACAGGAAGTTTTCTACGGCGACATTCCGCTGATGACCGAGAACGGCACGTTCATCATCAACGGTACCGAACGCGTCATTGTCAGCCAGTTGCACCGCTCGCCCGGCGTCTTTTTTGAATCCGCCAACAATCGCAGCTACTTCCTTGGCAAAATCATTCCATATCGCGGATCTTGGGTGGAATTCGAGTACGACTCGAAGAACATTCTCTACGTCCGCATCGACCGCAAGCGCAAGTTCCTCGGCTCCATTTTCTTGCGCGCGCTCGGCATGAAGTCCAATGAAGATATCCTTCGCACCTTCTTTCAGGTGGAGCGCATCTCTCTGCGCGACAAGGATCTTTTCTGGAACGTGTCGCCGGGCCTTGTCGATCGTAAGCTGACCCATGAAATCAAGAACCCGAAATCCGATGAAGTCATCGTGGGCGCGCACAAGCGCATCAACGACAATCTTCTAAAAGAACTAATCAAGGCCAAGGTTTCCCAGGTTCGCGCGGCCCTTGCCGATCTCGAAGGCGCCTACTCCGTCGCCGACGTCGTCAATCGTCAGACCGGCGAAGTTCTGCTCGAAGCCAATAAGCCGCTGACTGCCGAGCTTTGGCAGGCCTTTGCCGAAGGCGGCATCACGGAAGTCGACGTCTTCTTCCCTGAACGCGACGACATCGGCGTGGTTCTTTCGCGCACGCTCGACAAAGACTCGATTCGCTCTTCCAAAGAAGCGCTCATCGAAATCTACCGCAAACTTCGTCCGGGCGATCCTCCGACGCTCGAAACCGCCACGAATCTTTTCCGCGGCATGTTTTTCGATCCGCGCAAGTACGATTTCAGCCGCGTCGGCCGATTGAAGTTCAATATCAAGCTCGGCCTCGATACGCCGCTCGATAATCGCACGCTCGAATCGCCGGACTTTGTCGCCGCCATCAAGTATTTGCTCAAGTTGCGCAAAAACATCGGCGTCGTCGACGACATCGACCACCTCGGCAACCGCCGCGTTCGCGCGGTCGGCGAACTGCTCGAAAACCAGTTCCGCATCGGCCTCGTCCGCATGGAACGCGCCATCAAGGAAAAGATGAGCGTGTACCAGGAAATGTCCACGGCGATGCCGCACGATCTTGTCAACGCCAAGCCCGTCATGGCCGCGATCCGCGAATTCTTCGGCTCGTCGCAGCTCAGCCAGTTCATGGACCAGACCAACCCGCTCAGCGAAATCACCCACAAGCGCCGTCTCTCCGCGCTTGGACCGGGCGGTCTCTCGCGCGAGCGCGCTGGGTTCGAAGTCCGCGACGTTCACCCGACCCACTACGGCCGCATCTGCCCGATCGAAACGCCGGAAGGTCCGAACATCGGTTTGATCAGCTCGCTCTCCTGCTTTGCGCGCATCAACGACTACGGCTTCATCGAGTCGCCGTATCGCAAAGTAAAGGGCGGCCGCTGCATTGACTACGTACAAGTCGTCAACGCCGGCGACAGCGAATTCAAAGCCGGCGAAATCATCGAAAAGGACCGCGTCGAAGAGCTCAACGACGAGCTCAAGCGCCGCAAGGTCGTCTACGAGCCGTATTGCTTCTATCTTTCCGCGTGGGAAGAAGACAAGTACGTTGTCGCGCAGGCCAACGTTGCGCTCGACGAAAAAGGCCGCATCACCACCGAACTCGTCAACTGCCGCCAGGCCGGCAACTTCGTTTTGAAGAATCGCGAAGAAGTCGACTACGTTGACGTTTCGCCGAAGCAGCTCGTTTCCGTCGCCGCCAGCTTGATTCCGTTCCTTGAAAACGACGACGCCAACCGCGCGCTCATGGGTTCCAACATGCAGCGCCAGGGCGTTCCTCTGATTCGCGGAGAAGCTCCCCTTGTCGGCACCGGCATGGAGCGCGTCACCGCTCGCGATTCCGGCGCAGTCGTTCTCTGCAAGCGCGACGGCATCGTCGACCAGGTTGACTCCGAGCGCATCATCGTGCGCGTCGAATCCGACCACTCCGGCGTGCTCAGCCGTGAAGTTGGTGCGGACATCTACACGCTCACCAAGTTCAAGCGTTCCAACCAGAACACTTGCATCAACCAGAAGCCGCTCGTTCGCGTCGGCGATCGCGTCAAGAAGGCCCAGGTCCTCGCGGACGGTCCTTGCACCGACCGCGGCGAACTCGCTCTCGGCCGCAACGTGCTCGTCGCCTTCGTGCCCTGGCGCGGTTACAACTTTGAAGACGCCATCCTCGTCAGCGAAAAGCTGGTCAAGGACGATTACTACACCTCGATTCACATCGAGGAGTACGAAATCGAAGCGCGCGACACCAAGCTCGGTCCGGAAGAAGTTACCCGCGACATTCCCAACATCAGTGAATCGTTCCTTCGCAACCTCGACGAAAGCGGCGTCATCCGCATCGGCGCGGTAGTCAAGCCCGGCGACATTCTCGTCGGCAAAGTTACGCCCAAGGGCGAAACCACGCTGACCCCGGAAGAGAAACTCCTCCGCGCGATCTTCGGCGAAAAAGCCGGCGATGTTCGCGACGCGTCTCTCTACTGCCCGCCGGGCATTGAAGGCACCATAGTCGACGTCAAAATCTTCACGCGTAAAGGCGGAGAAAAAGACGAGCGCCACAAGGCCATCGAAGCTTCGCAGGTCTTCAAACTGGAAAAGAACCTTGCGGACGAAATCCGCATCTTGACCGACGAGCGCCTCAAGCGCCTCAACGATCTGCTCGGCGGCAAGATTCTCCAGGCCGACTTGCATGACGAAAAGACCAACAAGCGCCTCTTGACCAAGGGCGTGGAGCTCACGCGCGACCTGATCGAAAAAATCTCCACGCGCAACCTCAAGCGCCTCAAGCTCAACGAAAAAGATCCTCTTCTGATAGAAAAAATCGAAGAGATTGAGGAAATGACCTCGCGCCAGATTGACGTTCTGCGCAAGATCACCGAAGAGCGCAAGGAAAAGCTCAAGAAGGGCGATGAACTGCCTCCGGGCGTCATCAAGCTCGTCAAGGTCTATATCGCCATGAAGCGCAAGCTCTCCATCGGCGACAAAATGGCCGGCCGTCACGGCAACAAGGGCGTCATCGCGCGCATCGTGCCCGATGAAGATATGCCTTACATGCCCGACGGCACACCGGTCGAAATCGTTCTCAATCCGCTCGGCGTTCCGTCCCGTATGAACGTCGGTCAGATTCTCGAAACGCACCTCGGCTGGGCCGGCAAGGAACTCGGCAATAGCTTGAAGCGCCTTCTCAGCAAGGAAGTTCGCGCCGAAGCCGTTCGCCGCTGGTTCAAGGAAGTCTTCACCGAGACCGCGATTTACAAGTCCATCGCCAAGCTTGACGACGATGAACTTCTCGAGATGGCCGAAGGCTTCAAGGACGGCATTCCCTTCGCCACGCCGGTTTTCGACGGCGCGCGCGAACCGGAAATTCGTCACTTGCTCGAAGTTGCCGGCTTGCCTCACGCCGGAAAGATCAACTTGTTCGATGGCATGTCGGGAGACATGTTTGATCAGCCGGTTACCGTCGGCTACATCTACATGCTCAAGCTCTCGCATCTTGTCGACGACAAGATCCACGCCCGGTCCATCGGCCCGTACTCGCTCATCACGCAGCAGCCGCTCGGCGGCAAGGCGCAGTTCGGTGGCCAGCGCTTCGGCGAAATGGAAGTCTGGGCGCTCGAAGCTTACGGCGCCGCGCACATCCTGCAGGAATTGCTTACGGCAAAGTCCGACGACGTTTATGGCCGCGCGAAAATTTACGAGGCCATCGTCAAGGGCGAGCCCGGCATTGAGCCGGGCGTGCCGGAATCGTTCAACGTTCTCGTCAGAGAATTGCAGTCTCTCTGCCTCGACGTCGAACTAATGAAACGCCAAAAGCCGGCCGAAAAAGCCGCCGACTAGTGCGCAGAATTCATTCTGTGCTCTGTGCTCGTAGGCTTTTCTAGCTCAGGGGCTTTAACCCCGGCAGCGCTTGGCAAGATGTAGGCACGAAGATTTTTTTGGGTTCTCAGCCGGTCCGGTGCAAAACACCGAATCGCGTCTCCGGTGAAAGCTGGAGAGGGAGGAAACAACCTTGTATCGCAGCAGCCCGTATGATCGCGCCAGCTTGATCGCAGATTTCGATTCCATCCGCATCTCTCTGGCGAGTCCGGAAAAAATTCGCTCCTGGTCTCACGGTGAAGTCACCAAGCCCGAGACCATCAACTACCGCACCTTCAAGCCCGAGCGTGACGGTCTTTTCTGCGCCAAGATTTTTGGCCCGGTCACCGATTGGGAGTGCTTGTGCGGCAAATACAAGCGCATGAAGCATCGCGGCGTCATCTGCGATAAGTGCGGCGTCGAAGTCACGCTGTCCAAAGTCCGCCGCGAACGCCTTGGCCATATCGAACTGGCTTCGCCCTGCTCGCACGTGTGGTTCTTCAAGGGCCTGCCCAGCCGCATCGGCTATTTGCTCGATATCTCCATGCGCGATCTCGAGCGCATCCTCTATTTCGAAGCCTTCGTCGTCGTTGACCCCAATGAAGTCGCCGTCCTCAAGGAGCGTCAGGTCCTCCAGGAAGAGGAATATCGCAAGCTCGTGCAGGAATATCCCGGTCAGTTCGTCGCCAAAATGGGCGCCGAAGCCATCAAGGAACTTCTCCGCCGCGTCGAAGTGGACAAGCTTTCCGAAGAACTCCGCGAAAAAATGAAGACGGATCCTTCGCTGCAAAAGCGCATCAAGTTCGCCAAGCGCCTCAAGGTTCTCGAAGCCTTCCGCAAGTCCGGCAACAAGCCCGAATGGATGATTCTCGATGTCATCCCCGTGCTTCCGCCGGAGTTGCGCCCGCTCGTTCCTCTCGACGGCGGACGCTTCGCCACCTCCGATTTGAACGACCTCTATCGCCGCGTCATCAACCGCAACAACCGCTTGAAGAAGCTCATGGAACTTCGCGCGCCGGACGTCATCGTTCGCAACGAAAAGCGCATGCTCCAGGAAGCGGTTGACGCCTTGTTCGACAACGGCCGCCGTGGCCGCGTTCTTCGCGGAACCAACAATCGCCCGCTCAAGTCCTTGTCCGACACGCTCAAGGGCAAGCAGGGCCGTTTCCGCCAGAACCTCCTCGGCAAGCGCGTTGACTACTCCGGCCGTTCCGTCATCGTCGTCGGCCCCGAACTGAAGCTCCATCAGTGCGGTCTGCCCAAGAAAATGGCGCTCGAGCTTTTCAAGCCGTTCATCTATCACAAGCTCGAAGCCCTCGGCCACTGCACCACCATTAAGCAAGCCAAGGAAATGGTCGAGCAGCAGGAAGCCGTTGTTTGGGACATTCTCGAAGACGTCATTCGCGAACATCCCGTCATGCTCAACCGCGCTCCTACGCTCCACCGCCTCGGCATTCAGGCGTTCGAACCGGTTCTCGTCGAAGGCAAAGCCATTCGAATTCACCCGCTCGTCTGCACCGCTTTCAACGCGGACTTTGACGGCGACCAGATGGCCGTGCACATTCCGCTTTCGCCCGAATCTCAGGTCGAAGCCTCGGTGCTCATGCTCAGCTCGCGCAACATTCTTTCTCCCGCGCACGGTTTGCCTCTCGCTGTTCCGTCGCAGGACATGGTTCTCGGCATCTACTACCTGACCAAGAACAAGCCCGGCGCAAAGGGCGAAGGCCGCGTATTCGGTTCCGCCGATGACGTCAGCCTCGCGCTCGAAGCGGGCGAAGTCGAATTGCTCACTCCCATCCGCCTCCGTTACTCGGGCGAAGTCATCGATCTGGTTACTGCCTACGACAACCAGGACGTCACTCACACCGAGCCGGTCAAGATGGAGCGTCAATTCATCCAGACGACCGTCGGCCGCGTCATTTTCAATTCGAATTTGCCCTCACACATGCCCTTTATCAACGGCTTGCTCAAAAAGAAGGGCGTGCAGCAACTCGTCTATTACGCCTACCTTCGTTTTGGTCTCGAGAGCACCGTTGTTCTGCTCGATCGTTTGAAGGAACTCGGCTTCACCTACGCCACCAAGTCCGGCATCTCCATCGGCATCGACGACATGGTTATTCCGGGCGACAAAGTTAAGCTCGTGGAAAACGCCGAAAAGGAAGCCGTCAAGGTTCAGCAGCAATATCTCGACGGAGCCATCACTCACGGCGAGCGCTACAACAAGATCATCTCCCTTTGGGGCGACGTTACTGAAAAAGTCGCCGACGGAATGTTCAAAGCGCTCGAAGGCCACGACAAGGAAGGCATCATCAACCCCGTCTACGTCATGGCAGACTCCGGCGCCCGCGGTTCGAAACAGCAGATCCGCCAGCTTTCCGGTATGCGCGGCCTCATGGCCAAGCCCTCCGGCGAAGTCATGGAGACTCCGATCACTTCGAACTTCCGCGAAGGCCTCACCGTGCTGGAGTACTTCATCTCCACTCACGGCGCTCGTAAGGGTCTCGCGGACACCGCTCTGAAGACCGCGGACTCGGGCTATCTGACCCGCCGTCTCGTCGACGTCGCGCAAGACGTCATCATCAATGAACTCGATTGCGGCACCGGCGAAGGCATTTACGTCGAGCCCATCATCGAAGCCGGCGTCGAAGTCGAACCGCTTCGCGATCGTATCGTTGGCCGCGTTTCGCTTGAGAAGATCAAGGACTTCGAAGCGCACGTCATTGTCGAAGTGAACCAGGAAATCACGGAAGAGCTCGCCAACGCCGTACAGGCCGCGGGTATCGAACGCGTCCGCATCCGCTCCGTGCTCACCTGCGAATCCCGCCGCGGTGTTTGCGCCCTCTGCTATGGACGCAATCTCGCTTCGGGCCGCATGGTCGAACTCGGTGAGGCCGTCGGCGTCATCGCCGCGCAGTCCATCGGTGAACCCGGCACGCAGCTCACCATGCGTACCTTCCACATCGGCGGTACCGCCACTCGCGTTTCCGAGCGTTCCACTCTCGAAGCGCGCAACAACGGCGCCATCAAATTCATCGACCTTAAATACGTCGAAGGCCGTGGCGGCACTTCGATCGCCATGAACCGCTCGGGCCTCATCGCTATCGTCGACGAAAAGGGCCGTGAAAAAGAGCGCTACCACGTTGTCTACGGCGCACGCCTCCGCGTTGCCGACGGCGACAACGTCACTCACGGTCAGGTCCTCGCCGAATGGGATCCGTTCACCTTCTCGATTCTCACCGAGACTGGCGGCGCCATTCGCTTCGAAGATCTGCGTCCCGGCGTCACCATCGAAGAGCAGGTCGACGAAGTTACCGGCCTTTCGCAGGACGTCGTCACTCTGCCTCCGGGCGATGAAAAGCATCAGCCCGCCATCTTGATTCGCGATAGTTCGGGCAAGACCAAGAAGAAGTACCTCATGCCCTCGCGCGCTCACTTGATGGTCAAGGATGGAGATGACGTTCAGCCTGGCGACATCTTGGCCAAGATCCCGCGCGAAACCACCAAGACCAAGGACATCACCGGTGGTCTCCCGCGCGTCGTCGAACTGTTCGAAACCCGCAAGCCCAAGGACCCTGCCGTCATCAGCGAAATCGACGGCGTCGTGCGCTACGGCGAAATCGCCAAGGGTATGCGCAAGATCTACGTCGAAAGCGAAGACGGCAAAACCAGCAAGGAATACTCGATTCCGCGCGGCGTCCACATCAACGTTCAGGAAGGCGAACACGTCAAAGCTGGTGAAGCTTTGATTGACGGTCCGTCCAACCTGCACGACTTGCTGGCCGTCCTCGGCGAGAAATTCACGCAGGCTTATCTCGTCAACGCCATTCAAGAGGTCTACCGCCTCCAGGGCGTCAACATCAATGACAAGCATATCGAAACCATCGTTCGCCAGATGATGCGCTGGGTCAAAGTCGAAGACGTCGGCGACACCAACTTCCTTCTCGAGGAACAGGTAGACAAGTTCCGCTTCCGCGAAGAAAACGATCGCATCATCAGCGAAGGCAGCCGCCCCGCTACGGGCCGTCCGCTCCTCCTTGGTATCACCAAGGCTTCGCTCTCGACCGATTCGTTCATCTCCGCCGCCAGCTTCCAGGAGACGACTCGCGTCCTCACCGAAGCAGCTGTCGCCGGCAAGGTGGACTACCTCCGCGGCCTCAAGGAAAACGTCATCATGGGCCGTCTCATCCCGGCCGGTACGGGCCTCGAGCACTACCGCAGCTTGCAGTTGCTGACGGAAGTGCCCGTCCCGGCACCGATCGAAGACATCCCCGAAGCCGCCGAGCTCACCGCAGAAGAAGCGGCCGCCCTCGACTTCATGGGCAAAGACGCCGACGAAGCCACCGAAGCCGACGCCGCCGCCGAGTAGCAGCGTATCCGGGAGGGCACGGCTTTAGCCGTGCCGCACCCAGCCAAACAATCGCAAGCTCAAACGGCGCCCTGGTTTCCCTAGAGCGCCGTTTTTCTTTTCCCATCGTCCTGAGCTGCCCTGGCCCCGCGCGCATGCGACACTTCTGTCGCTATTTGTGCAGGTACGTTTCGGGCACCTCGGTTGCCGCTTCGATTGAGCCTGGCTTATGCTGTCTCTACAATCAAATGAGAGACTCAGGTCGGACGGTGAAGCCAGGGCCGGCTCGATCTGCGCGCTATGCCAGAAAACCGCAAGCCCGATCAGCCGAAGCAAGGCGGCGAATCCGCCGGTTCGACGAAACACGTCAGCATCTCTTCGCGTCTCGAGCAGTTTGAAAAACGCCAGGCGGATTTATGGCGCCTTATTTATCTGATTCTCGTTGTTGTCGTTTCCGCTTTCCTCTGGATTTCCTGGCCCACCCTGCGCAGTTTTGTGTACCGCCTTGAAGCGGCCGCGTTTGGTCTTGTGGTGATGGTGATCCTCCTTGGCGTTTACGTCTGGCGCCGCATGCGCGAGATTTCCGAACTTCGCGGCCTCGTTCGCGGCCTGGAGCAACGCGAAGTCACACCCGCGAACGACAAACACCTCGAACAGCTTTTTGGAATGATCAGCCGGTCGCAGCAGGGATATCGCGACTTGATCGATTCGTTCGACGATATCCTGATCGCGCTTTCGCTCGACGGCGAAATTCGTGCCGCCAACCGGCGTTTCACCGAGCTTGTCGGCTTGAACTTTCAGCAAATCATCGGGAAAAAACTCAGTGAGTTTCTTGACGACACCGGCGGACAGAGCACCGCCGACGCCACGGAAGCCATGCCGCGTTTTCTTGAGCGCCGCAACTGGTCCGGCATCGTGCAAGTTCGCTTGAAGAGCCGCAACGCCGTTTTTTATTTCGATTGCGTTGCGCATGCGATGGTGCGCGACGACGTAGTGCACGGAATCACCGTTCTCGCGCGCGATGTGACCGCGCTGCGCCGCAACGAAGCGCGTTTTACCGAACTTTTCGAGTCGCTGCAGGAAGGCATTTATATCGTTACGCCGGAAGACCGGATCGTGGACGCCAATCCTGCGCTCATCCGCATTCTTGGTTACGGATCGAAGGACGAACTGCTCGCACGAAAAGTCACGGACATTTTCACCGACGAAGCGCTGCGAGATATCGTGCGCGCGGAAGTGGATCGCCAGCCGGTCGTCGAAGGCCGCGAAATCACGTTGATTCGCAAGGACGGCCAGCCCATCACGTGTTTGAACACTGCCGCGGCCGTGCGCGACAACGCCGGCAAAATCGTGCGCTACCAGGGCGCGCTGATGGACGTAACGGCGCGGCGAGAAATTGAGCGGCAGTTGCACAAGGAGCAGGAGTTTGCGCGACGGCTTGTGGACAGTTTCCCCGACCTGATTCTGGTCATCGACACGCAAGGCAACTACACTTTCGTCAGCCCGCGCTGCCGCGAAGTTCTCGGCTATGAACTCGACGATACGCACGAGATGCAATTTGGCGGCCGCACGCATCCCGACGATCTTCCCTCTCTGCTTGCGCTGTACGGCGATATTCTTAAAGGCAAACAAAGTTTCAGTTCCCTCGAAGTTCGCGTACGGCACAAGCTCGGCGAATGGCGCCGCATCCTTTTCAACTTCAGCCCGCTGTTCGACGAAAGCGGAAAGATTGAAGGCGTGGTTCTTTCCGGACGCGACATTACCGAACTGAAGCGCCTGGGCGAACAGCTTATCCAATCCGAAAAACTTGCCGCGATCGGACAGATGCTTGCCGGAGTCGCGCACGAATTGAACAATCCGCTGACGGCGATTCTCGGCGTAACGGAGCTGGTGCGCGAGCGCGAGGGCCTGGACGATTCGATGAAGCGCCAACTGGACCTGACGCACCGCCAGGCGCGGCGGGCGGCGAGAATCGTGCAGAACCTGCTCGAATTTTCACGTCCTTCGCAGACACCGAAAAAACCGGTGGATATCAACAACATCCTGGAGCGCACGCTGCAACTGCACGAGCACTCGTTGCGGCGGAGCGCGGTGGAAGCCATCTTCCAGCCGGTGGAAGGGCTGCCGAACGTGGTCGGTGACCCGAGCCAGCTGATCCAAGTGTTCCTGAATTTGATTATCAATGCGGAGCAGGCGATTCGCGAAGTGCGGGAATCCGGCCGAATTCAGATTCGCGCCACAAGCTTGAGCAACAAAGTGATGATCACGATTCAGGACGATGGCAGCGGCATCGCGCCGGAAGCGCTGGCCAAAATTTTCGATCCCTTCTATACCACCAAGCGGCCAGGCGGTGGTACGGGACTTGGACTTAGTATTTGCATTGCGATTTTGCGCGAGCATGGCGGAACGATTGAAGCGCAATCGTTGCCGGCGGGCGGCAGCGCGTTTACCGTAGTTTTGCCGTCGGTATCGGCGGAGCAGGCAGAGGCAGCCGCGGAACTTTCTGTACGAGCGGAAGCAGTTCCGGCAGCGCCGAAGCGAGCGCCGGCCACGATCGAGGGGCGGCGCGTTCTGGTGCTCGATGACGAAGAGAGCATTCGCTCATTGCTCGAAGAGGGACTGAGCCTGCACGGATTGCGCGTGACGTGCGCAGCGTCGGCGGGCGATGCGGCGCAACTGGCGGTCAAGGGGAATTTTGACGTGCTGCTGTGTGACTTGAATCTTGACGGAATGGGCGGAGCCGGTTCGGGGCGCGAAGCCGCCGCGAATGTGATCAAGGCGTCAGGCGCGAACAAGCCGCTGGTGATTTTCATGACGGGCGAACTTGCCGCGGCGATGGAAGGCCGCGATGGATTTGAAGGCAGTGCGTTTTTGCAGAAGCCGTTCCGTGTTGCGGACGTGCTGAACCTTTTGCGTGAATCGCTAGCCATTGTGCCCACAGTGAAGTCCTAGCCTTTCTTTCCGTTGAAAATGTGAATGGCGTCGTGATGCGTCAAGAGAGTTTTTGGCTCGGGTCTGGCTTTGGCATGGGCGGGAGCTTTGCTTTCGGTTCCGTTGGGTCGGTGATATTCAGATGACGAACCGCGAAGGTTGAACTTTGGAAAAGCGAAATGGGGCAATCCGGATGGTTATCAAAGGAAAGGAGTTGCGGGAGAGGCAAAACGGATCGTTGTGAAAGAAGCGTGTTAGCCAGATTTGAATTTGCGTGGATAGAAAGCTAGAGAAGTGTTTTCGGAAAGCAGAACGAGGCCGGAGCGCGGATTTCACTCAGAAGGGTAATAGATTTGGGACCTATCAATACTTTCTTATTACGGTACTACTATATAAACTAGTACTGGCGCGGAAATGATTGAAAGGGTGGGGATAGGGCGGAGTCATGCGACGAAACAGCCGCGAATAAGGCGACTTGAAAGGAAGGACTAGGCCGATCGCCAGAGCGCCACGAATATAGCGTCGGGTCCAACCGCGGACTGATGCCTTCCGGTAAGCAAGGGCGTAGTCTAGGGATGAAGGAAACGACTTTTTGAGGGTTAGCATCAGAGGAATAAGACGGGGAAACATGGGACGGACGATTCATACAATTTTGGCGGTGCTGATTGCGTGGATGAGCGGCGAGGCTGTGTTTGCGCAGACGCCGCCGGGGCCGGATACGAGTAAGCCGGTGGAACAGATTGCCGGGCCGGAAAAGAGCAAACCTGGTTTGCCGGGCGGGGCGCCGAACGGGAAGAAATTGATTTTGAAGGACGGCGATTTTCAGCTGGTGCGGGAGTACACGCGGAATGGAGAGCGGGTGCGGTACTTCAGCCTGGAGCGCGGGGCTTGGGAAGAGATTCCAGCGTCGATGATTGACTGGGTGGCGACGCAGAAGGCGGAAGCGAAGTCCGCGGCACAGGATAAAGCGGAGCTGGAAAAGCTGAAGAAGCAGGAAGATGCGACGCGAACGGATATGGCGCTGGATGTGGATGCGAGCCTGCAGACCTCGTCCGGCGTGTTCTTGCCGTCGGGCGAAGGAATGTTTGCGGTGGAAGGAAAGAAGGCGACGCTGCTGGAGCAGGCCGAAGTGCAGACGAAGCGCGACAAGAAACAGTTATTGAAGCAGATTGCGAGCCCGATACCGATTGTGCCGAGCAAGACGAACATCGAATTGCCAACGGCGCATGCGAAGACGCGACTGGATCCCTCACAACTGGAGTTTTATTTGCGGGAAGCGCCGCCAGACCCGGATCAGCCATCGGCGATTCAGAAGAGCAGCCGGCCGGGAGAGTCCGGCCCGGAGGTGGAGCTGGTGCGGGCGACGCTGAAAGGGAACAAGCGGGTGCTGGAGCAGGTGAAGGCATTGTTCGGCGAAAAATTGGATGAAGCGCGGAATACGGTGCTGCTACAGAGATGGCAAGTGGCGCCGAATGTGTACCGGTTCACGTTGGGGGAACCGCTGCTGCCGGGAGAGTACGCACTGGCGGAGATTTTGCCGGACGGAATTAATTTATATGTGTGGGATTTTGGGGTGGACGGTTCGATCGACAAGGTGACGAAGAAGAAGTAGCGGGAATTGGTTGATCGCGGCCGTCGACAAAGAGCGCATCGAGCAACGTGCCAGGCGCAACGGGGCTGAAGCCCCTAACCTACACAAGCATAGGCACGGAGTAGCCGTCAGTTTGAGGCGGAGGTTGCGGCCGGAGTGATTTCCATGCCGGCTTGAGAGACTAGGTTGCGGAGGGCGGCTTCGCCGCCGGCACCGCGTTGTTCGTCGGAGATGTTTCCACCCTTATCGATGACGACGTAGATGGGATAGACCGTGGCTTCGTACATGGCGGCCAGATTGGTGTCTTCCATGAGCACGATCCGGCAAGAACGGGGATGGGCTTCGAGATATTTTTTGACGAGCTTTTTGGGTTCGCCGACGTTGATGGCGAGGACGATTAAACCTTTGTCGCGATATTCCTTGTCGAGTTTGTCCACGTAGTCGGCTTCCGCGACGCAGTATTTGCACCATGTGGTCCAGAATTCGAGGAGAACCACTTTGCCTTTGATGCTGGCGTTGTTGAATTTCTCGCCGGTTAGGGTGACGGCGTTGAAGCGAGGGGCGGGTTCGTTTGCGGCGGTGGCCGAAAAGAGGAGGATTGCGGAAAGCAGGAGGGCGATGGCAAGCAGGCGGCCGGGTTTGCGAGGGGTAACCACGGGCGGAATCTAGCACAAAGTTAACGCTGGAGGGAGTGGGAAAGCGAAGTCATCCCTATACCGCAAAACCGAAGAGTGCGCCATCCGCCAGGCAGATTATGAGAGCGCGGAACAACAAAAAAGGCTCTCACGGGAGGTGAGAGCCATAGAAAAAGCCGGTTCAGAGCAGACCGGTGCGTTGGCGCGGCCGGGTGCAGCTGTTTAGTGACTGCACTTGGGGAACAAAGTCACCAAAACCATGAGATCGGACAAGGTGAAGAGCCAATTGTCGGCATTGCCGGCGGCTTCGGCGGCGCGAGCGATGAAGCCGAGGTGGCGCGTCTTGGCGAACTTGCGGATGTGCTCGACACAGATGCCGGTCAAGCTGGCAACTTCCGAATCGGTGAAGATTTTCTGGCTCGATTTAACGGTAACCATGGCCTTGCTCCTGGACTACTGAGTACTAACCCCTAAATCGTCTAAAAGTCGCGACGGGCGTTAAGCTCTTTCCTGCTCCGTCTGATGCTAACAGGAGCGTAAAAGATGCAGAATTCTCCTGCAATAGTCGTTCCGTTCTACAAGCGTATGAACGAGCGGGCTAGTACTTTTCGGGAGGGATGCAAAAAGGGGCCTTTTTGCTTGATTTTCAGGTGTTTTCCGTAATAGGGAGAAGTGAGGCAACTTTTCTCGCGAGGAGAAAAAATATCCTACTTATGCGAAGTTACTACGTGTTTTGGAATAAGTGTTGCTATTTCATGAACTTGTTTCGCATGGCGGAGCTGGTGGCAAGCGATTAATTCGAGCCAGCTGTAGAGATTGAACATGCCGAGGAAGGGATGCGGAAAGCAGTAGGGCGCGAGATTTCGCGATTTTGTTTCGTCGAGGAACGCGAGAGTTCGTTCGCGAACAGTGCGTAGGCTGGCGAGCATGGGATCTTTTTCGGCGAGTAGGGAAGTGTCGACCGGAAGCGGGGAGCGGAAGCGGCGGACGCGGTATTCAGCTAGAAAAAGGGGTAGGCGGAAGCGCTTGGTGAATGGGACGGGGCGCGGCGGGTGGCGGAGGATGCGGTTGGAGTTGGTGAGTATGCTGGATTCGATTTGGCAGAGATGAGCGACGACTTCGGCAGTGGACCAGGCGTCTGGCGAGGGAGCAGTTTGCCAGCAGTTGGAAGGGATGGTGTCCGCGACGGTCAGAAAACGGGATTGGGCGGTGGTGAGTTTGGCGCGGATGGAGTCGAGGTTGGGCATGTTGTGTTCACCCAATGACGGGGAGGTCGTAGTTTACACCGCAGGGAACGACATATCGTGCCCCTGCTTTTTAGAGGGAGGCGCCGCCGGCTTGTTCGAAAGCTTGGGCGAGCTGGAGGACGCGAGCTTCGCCGAACGCGGGGCCGAAGATCTGGAGGCCGACGGGCAGGTTTTCCTGGGGAGTTTTGCCGCAGGGGACGGAGATGCCGGGCACGCCTGCTAGCGAACCTGTCACGGTGTATATATCGGCCAGATACATTTGGAGCGGGTCGTTGGTTTTTTCGCCGAGTTTGAAGGCGGGAATGGGCGAAGTGGGGGTGACGATGGCGTCGACTTTGGTGAAGGCGTCGCGGAAATCCTGGGCGATAAGGGAGCGGACTTTCTGGCCTTTGAGGTAGTAGGCGTCGTAATAACCAGCGGAGAGGACGTAGGTCCCGAGAACGACACGGCGTTTCACTTCGGGGCCGAAACCGGCGCCGCGGGTTTTGCGGTACATACCGATGAGGGTGGGATCGTCGGCGCGGAGGCCGTAGCGGACGCCATCGTAGCGGGCGAGGTTGGAAGAGGCTTCGGCGGTGGCAATGATGTAGTACGTGGCGATGGCGTAGTCGGTGTGAGGCATGCGGATGTCGACAAGTTCGCAGCCGAGAGATTTGAGGAGGGCGATGCCGGCTTCGACTTTGGCGCGGACGCCGGAGTGCATGCCCTCCGCGAAATAGTCTTTGGGGATGCCGATGCGGAGACCTTTGACGGGTTTTTCGGATTCGCCGATGTAGTCGGGGACCAGAGCAGTCGTGGAGGTGGAATCTCTTGGATCGCGGCCGGCGATCGTTTGGAGGATGGCGGCGACGTCTTTCACGTTGGTGGCGAAGGGGCCGATGCGGTCGAGCGAAGAGGCGAAGGCGATGAGTCCGTAGCGGGAGACTCGGCCGTAGCTGCCCATCATGGCGGGGATTCCGCAGAGGGCGCCGGGCTGGCGAATGGAACCGCCGGTGTCTGTGCCGAGCGATGCGACGGCGAGGCCAGCGGCGACGACTGCTGCTGAACCGCCGCTGGAGCCGCCCGGGACGCGGTCGAGCGCGATGGGATTTTTGACGGGGCCGTAGGCGGAGTTTTCGTTGGAGCTGCCCATGGCGAATTCGTCGCAATTGGTTTTGCCGAGGAGGACGGCACCGGCAGCTTCGAGGCGTTCGACGGCGGTCGCGTCGTAGGCGGGGGAATGATTTTCTAGGATTTTGGAGCCGCAGGTGGTGCGGATGCCGCGCGTGGAGAGGACGTCTTTGATGGCGATGGGGACTCCGGCCAGCGTGGGGAGCGGTTTGCCCGCGGCGATTAGGGTGTCGATCTTGTCGGCTTGGGCGTAGGCGCGTTCAGGCGAAAGAGTGAGGTAGGCGTTGAGCGTGGGATTTTGCGCGTCGATGCGGGTGAAGAAGTCGGCGGCGAGTTCACGCGCGGAGAGTCTTTTGGCGGCGAGGGCGTCGCGGACGGAGGAGATTGTCCATAAATCTGACATTTACGACCTTTCTTACACCGCAGGGCACGATATATCGTGCCCCTACTGCTTGAGTCATTCCATCTTGCCGCGAACGGGCCGCTTCAGAAAAGCGGCCTCTACAGCGGCAGGAAAAAGCACCGGTCTAAAGACCGGCCACTACAAAACCGAAGATTCGCCGGCAAGGTTCCGGCGTTACAAAATGACCTCAGCGCTCGATCACTTTCGGGACGCGGAAGAATGGCGGCTCGGGATCGGGCGCGTGTTTCAGAACGTCGACGGCGACGGTGCTGCGGACGTGGATGTCTTCGCGGAGGGTGGCGTCGGCAGTTTGGTCGTCGGTGAGGACTTGCGTCATGGGCGCGACATTGGTGGTGTCGAGTTCGTTGAGTTTGCCGATGTATTCGAGGATTTCGTCAATTTGCGCGCGATAGGTTTCGAGCTCGGCCTCGGAGAGTTCGAGATAGGCGAGGTCGGCGACGCGGATGACGTCTTGGCGGGTGATTTTCATGTCTTGGGCCGAACTTGGAGCGGTCCGGAAGCAAGAATTTTAGCACAGCCTATCCGGGGTTTATTGCGCGGGCTTCGGTGCCGCAGGTCGATCGCGGTTCGCAACAGCATGCAGAAGAGTCTCATTGGTAAAAACTAGAATGAAAACCTTTCCGTCGACACCACCCCATGTTGCGGTCGTGCATCGGTCGGAATATCTTGATTTGGAGGCGTCAGAAAAGAGGCCCAAATCGCGCAGCGTTCTTTGCCACAAATCCATCCGAGCTTGGTTGTATGGAAAGCTCCAGAAAGCTTGCGACTTGGCGTGTTGAGCCGTTGCTCCAGCGCGGCAAGCGTCAGGTCTGAAGGATTAAGGTCGACTTTGCCCAAAGACGACATTTTGGCCGTCTGTTCTTGTTCGTCCAAGAGAAACGGTTCTAACTCCTAAAGCTGCTCTCCGGATTCGCCAAGTCTCGAACCGAAGATAAATAGGAATTGCGATCGCAATTCCTAGTACGACCGCAACGTACAAGAAGATTCTTTTTCTCATGGCTCAGATGTCAGATGAGTCTAGCGAGAGTCCACCGAAATCGACATGGGTTTGCGAGGGTATTTGGCAGAGATGTAGTTGTCGACAAGGGATTTGAATGCGACGGCGAGTTCGTCGTAGGTGCCTTCGAGGGTGACGTCTTTTTTGCCGTCGATGTAGACGGGGCAGCGGGGGGCTTCGCCGGTGCCGGGAAGACTGATGCCGATGTTGGCGGCTTTGGATTCACCGGGGCCGTTGACGATGCAGCCCATGACGGCGAGGGTCATGGTTTCTACGCCGTCGTATTGGAGCTTCCAGGTGGGCATCATTTCGCGGATGTAAGCTTGGGTGCGTTCGGCGAGTTCCTGAAACGTGGTGCTGGTGGTGCGGCCGCAGCCGGGGCAGGCGGTGACGCTTGGAGAAAACGACCGCAGACCGAGTGCCTGGAGAACTTCGCAACATGCGTACACTTCTTCGCGGCGATCGCCCCCGGGGCGCGGGGTGAGCGAAATGCGAATGGTGTCGCCAATGCCGTCATAGAGAAGAATTCCGAGGGAGGCAGCAGACCAGATCTGACCTTTCATGCCCATGCCTGCTTCGGTGAGGCCGAGATGCAAGGGCTGTTCGGTTTTGCCGCTGAGGTCGCGGTAGACGGTGATGAGATCGCGCGGGCGGGACGTTTTGCAGGAAATAATAATTTGGTCGTGGCGGAGGCCGGACTCGAGCGCGAGTTCCGTGGATTGCAGCGCGGAGAGGACCATGCACTCGTTGATGATGTCTTCGGATTCTTTGCCGAGATTTTTGTCGGTGTTTTCCTGCATTTTGGCCATGACGAGCTCTTGATTTAGTGAGCCGCCGTTGACACCAATGCGGACGGGTTTGCCGTTTTCCACGGCGATTTTGCAGATGGTGGAGAATTGCTCATCGCGGCGCTGGCCAGCGCCGACGTTGCCGGGATTGATGCGGTATTTGTCGAGCGATTTGGCGCAGTCAGGATATTTGGTGAGGAGAACGTGGCCGTTGTAATGGAAGTCGCCGATGATGGGAACGTTGCAGCCAGCGGCAAGAAGGCGTTTCTTGATTTCGGGAACGGCAGCCGCGGCTTCGGGGACATTGACGGTCCAGCGAACGATTTCGGAGCCGGCTTCGGCGAGGTCGAGCGTTTGCTTGAGCGTGGATTCGATGTCGGCGGTGTCCGTGTTGGTCATGGACTGGACGACGATGGGCGCGCCGCCGCCGACCTGGACGTGGCCGACCTTTACGCCGTAGGTTTTGCGGCGCGGGTGGCGCGAGCCGGCGGAATCGAACCCTGCAATTTGCGTAAGCGTGGCCATTTACCCTAATAGTTTAGCAAATTTCCGTTTCCCGAGACGGGCGGGTGCGCCTAGCGCCACGCGGCCAGAATCGCGGACATCACGAGATAGGAAACGAGTTGATAGCCGGTGTTGATGCTGAAGAGCTTCATGGACTGTTTGGAGAACAGCGCACCGGTGAGTTGAACGGTGGCGACGAAACCCAGCCAGACATGGAGTCCGACGAGCAGGCCGAGCTCGATCGATTGAACGCGCATTTCGTGAAGAAAGAGCGCAAGGATGAATGCCGAAACAAAGCCGGCGAGCAGCGATGCAAGATATGCGGTACCGGCGCTTTTGCGCAGCTCTTCGGCTTTCGACTTGTCATTCGGGTCGTAACCCATCTCGCGCATCCAGGGCTTGGCGAAGAGAATCGGCGAATACCACAGAAATCCCACAACCATAGTGGACAGTCCGGCGACGAAGATGGCGAGGAGATTGAGGCTGTGCATATGCATGGCTGGCTCCTTGATTGACCTTTAACGGTAGATGAGGGAAGACGGTTCGGCGAATCGTACGCGGATTTCGGGGGGAAGGAAGGAGAAAGTCACGGAGTCAGATTCGGATTCAGAATCGAGGCGATTGCTTTACGGATGCGGGAGCGCCGTGCTGGAGCTGGCGCTGATAATCCGTCGCGTTGAAGTGGCCGAGGGAGTCTTCGATTAAGCCGTCTTCGTTGAGGAGCCATTCTTCGTAGCCGCTGATGCAGACTTTTTTGCCGGTGCCGCTGTTGGTGCCTTCCAGTGTCCAGTGGTATTCGACGCGGGGGCCGTGCGAGATTACATCATTCATGGAAATTTTGAGGTCGGGGAAAGCGGTCATGAAACTGCGAGCGGCTTCGGTGAGGGCGGAGCGGCCGACGCTTGGAGCGGCGTCGTTGATTTTGAGCGAACCATTTGTAGAGAAAAACGAAGCGACACCTTCGGGATTCTGGCTGCACCAGGCGGCAGTGTAGCGCGTCGCAAAATCCCGAAGTTGCGCTAAAGGGAGGGGCATTGATTGTCAGGGTCTAGGAGTTGGCCCGGCGAGCATGCCACCATCGAGAACGATTTCGTGCCCGGTCATGAAGGAAGATTTCTCTGAGCACATCCAGAGAACGGCTTCGGCGATTTCAACGGGCTTACCGAACCGGCCAAGAGGGTGCAAGGCGAGCATAGCTTTGTTAACGGCGGAGTCGCCGCCGAACGCTCGATCGGCCATGGGCGTTTCGATGACCGCTGGACAAACCGCGTTTACGCGAATGCCTTGCGGAGCGTATTCGAGCGCGGCTGTCTTGGTGAGGCCAAGGACGCCATGTTTGCTCGCGATGTAAACACCCATACCTGCCGCGCCAATTAATCCGGCGACGGAGGACATGTTAACAATTGCTCCGCCACCACCTTGCTTGAGCATTTGTTGAACTTCGAATTTCAAGCACAGCCAGAGGCCTTTCAGGTTGATGTTGTGAACGTAATCCCAGTTTTCTTCGGTTTGGTCGATGAGAGGCATCAATTGTCCTTCGACACCTGCATTGTTGAAAGCGATGTCGAGGCGGCCGAATTTTTCGACGGTTTTCTGAACAATGGATTGCACGTCGGAAGCCTTCGAAACGTCGGATTTGAGGAAGAGACCGTCGCCGCCGGCGGCGCGGACGAGATTGAGAGTTTCGTTGCCTTCGGTTTCGCGCCGCCCGGTGAAAACAACTTTCGCGCCGTGCTTTGCGAAGAGAACGGCGGTGTCGCGGCCGATGCCGGTAGTGCCCCCAGTGATGAGAGCTACTTTGTTTTCGAGATCCTTGCTCATGATTTTGTCCTGTATGGAGATTGTGAGTACGGAACTCTAACAGTAAGTGCGCGGAAAATGCACAGCCATTTCGATGCGGGACGCGCGGGAAAGAGTACATGGGAAGGTTCGAAGGGCAAAGGCGAGCGGAATCGAGTTCGTGATTTTGCGGCCGAACGGATTCATGCAGAACACGATTGCGTATCTAGCGCCATAGCGTAGAGGCGCAAGGCGTGTTTTACGATGCGATAATGGCGAAGACGAGTTATATCGACGCGCGGGATGTAGCGGCCGTGGCGGCGAAGACGCTCGCGGCGGATGAACACGCCGGAAATTTACGAGTTGAACGGACGCGGAGCGATTACACAGGATGACCTGGGCAGATGGCGTAGTCGAGAAAGTGCTGGGAAAGCCGGTGAGGACGATGGATGCATTCTTGACGGAGTACGCAAACGAGTTTCGCGGGCAAGCGGCAAGAGCCTGAGAGAGATGGTGGAGCGATCGGCGCGTCCAGAGGCGCCGCATCCGGCGTAATTGTTTCGGATTTTTAACACTGCAGAAGAGTGCCGGGCCCCAAAGCTGCCCGGGCCCTCATTCTTTTGTTTCTTCCAGAGAGACAGCCAATTTGGACAGCGATTCCAGCTCTGAGCGGAGTGCTTTCCACTGGTCTTCACCAACCTGGTCCACGAAGCGCTGCTGGATTTTTCGCCACAAAGGGATGGCCAGGGCGAGAGCTTTTTCTCCGGCAACCGTCAAATGGAGAAAGCGCTGCCGCATGGCACCTCGGGGTGAGACTGTCAACAAACCTTGCTCACGAAGCAAATTGAGATTCCGCGTGAGGGTTGTGGCGTCCATAACGAGGATTTCCGAGATCTTGCCAATAGAAACCGGCTGATTCTTGGCGACGGCAATGAGGATCGTGAACTGAGTGGAGCGGATACCGGAATCTTTGAGGGCCCGGTCAAATAAGGCGGTCATGGCACGGGCGGCGCGACGGAAATTGAAGGAAGCGCAGGAACCGGTTCCAGTCAGGTCGAGGTCGGCAAGAGTTAGGGGCATAAATCGCTTGACTTGTATATACAAACCAAGATATAAGAATCGGTTAAGGAAGTCAACCGGGACCCTCCGCCCTGTGGAAACGGTCCCGACCGTCGTGGTTCCAAAGCGAGTGCGTCTGGACTTCGATCCAGGTGGGCACAAATGAGTACAGAGATGACAGGCATGCAAACGCTAGTGGGGCGGAGCTTTGTCCCGCAGGCGGTACAAGAGGGGCCGAGGTTTTTGAGTTTCGGAAACTTTACGGTCGACCTGAAGCGCGAAGAGTTGTTCAAGGATGGCGCGCGAATCAAGTTGCCCGGGAAAGTTTACCAGACGCTTTTGGCGTTGCTGGCTCGCCCAGGGGAGGTGGTCAGCCGGGAAGATTTGCGGCAACGGCTGTGGCCAGAGGGAACGCACGTTAATTACGACGCGAACGTAAATACGACGGTGAACAAGTTGCGGCTGGCGCTAGGCGATTGCCCTGATGCTCCGATCTTTGTCGAGACGATTCCGAGGCAGGGATACAGTTTTGTGGGTAAAGTGGCGACCGGTGTGCCGAGCGTGGCGTCACGGCGGGAGATTAGCGACGGCTTGAGCGAGGGTTCAGCCTCCGTTGCGGCTCAGGTGACGGCAGAGGGCGTGGACCGGAAATCGTTGCAGGTTTCAAAATGGTTCGTGGCAGGCGTTGTAGCGCTGGTATTGTCGGGCATGATGTTCGGCGCCGCCGCTGTGATGTATATCCACCGGTAGTCCCCGCTTGAGAAGTGCGGCAGCTGGGCCGCAAGGTCTTGCCGCATGCGGCTGGCAAACAAACACCTTAAAAGTAGCGTTGGACGAAAACTGTCCTTTCGGGCAGGTGCTTAGCTGCGCCGGGGGGACTATCCTACGAGGAGCGTACGGTACGCGCGTGCACGTCGAAGGATAGATGTGTGGCGCAGCGGTAACCCCAACCCGACCGAGACCTGCGCGAAAAGGAAGGCGTCATGTTTGGGGAGCGCGTTCGCGACAGCGTAGCGGGCAAGATTCGTCCGCGGCCGTTGTTTCTCTCTTATTGCAGTGCCGTATTTGTGTTTGCCGCGCTGGTCACGGGATGCGGCGGCGGCGCGACGACCACAACCCCTCCACAGCCTGTACAAACTCCGACCATAACGAGTTTCAGCCCGACGAGTGGAACAGTTGGAACTTCTATTTCCGTAACAGGAACGAATTTGAATGGAGCGACCTCGGTTTCGATCGGGGGCGTGGCGGCGGGCACTTTTTCGGTTGTTAGCGCGACCAGCGTGACGGTGACGGTGCCGGCGAGCGCCGTGACCGGAAAGATTGCAATTGCGACGCCGCGGGGTTCGGCGACTTCAGCAGGAAATTTTATAGTGAGTGCTGCGGCGCCGACGATTGCAACTGTTTCACCGACCAGCGGGAAAGTCGGAACGAGCGTGGCGCTGACGGGAACGAATTTTGCGGGCGCGACGAGCGTGAAGTTTAATGGCACGACCGCGACTTTTAGCGTGACCGACGCGAGCCACATTTCCACGACGGTTCCGAATGGAGCGACGAGCGGGACGATTAGCGTGACGACTCCGGGTGGAACCGCGACGAGTCCGGGTTCGTTTACTGTGACTACTTCCTCGAGCGGACTGGATTTGACGATCGACGGCCTGTACATTACGCAATCGACGCAGAATTATCCGGCGCATGATGTGAAGCTAATTTCCGGACGGAGCACGTGGGTGCGCGTGTTTGTGCTCGCGAATCAGGCGAACACGGCGGCACCGCAAGTGAAAGTGAATTTTGTGAACGGCAGCACGACGAATACGCTGACGATTGCGGCGCCAGGAAGTTCGGTGCCGACGAGCATTGACACGTCGATTGCGAATGCGTCGTGGAACATGGCCGTGCCGGCGGCGTGGATCACGGCGGGAACGACGGTGAGCGCCGACGTCGATCCGACGAACCAGATCGCAGAGTCGAACAAGAGCAACAATCATTTTTCGTACGGCGCGTTGGCGATGTCTTCCGTACATCCGTGGAAGATCACGCTCATACCGATCCATACGGCGGATGGACGGACAGGGACGGTGGAGACTTCGACGCGGACAAAAACAGATTTGGTCGATCCGGCGAAGAGGTTGTATCCAGTGCCCGACAGCGTGGATGTGGTGGTGGGAGCGCTGTTTAACTCGTCGGCGCCGACGCCGTTAAAAAGTGACGGGACGAATTGGAATACTGTGTTGAGTGATTTATTGGCGAAGCGAACGGCGGACGGCGTGACGGATCGCAATTATTTTGGTTTTGTGAATGTGAGCTACAGCAGCGGTGTGGCGGGACTTGGATATATTAGCGCCCCGGCGGCGATTGGATGGGACGCGAATCAGGCGGCGTGGATCCTTGCGCACGAAGAGGGACACAATTTTGGGCGGCAACATAGTCCGTGCGGCGGCGCAAGCAATCCGGATCCGAATTATCCGTATCCGGGCGGAACGATTGGCGTGCCGGGATGGGATGTATTTGCGACGAGCGGAAACCTGAAGCCGGCGACGGATACAGACATCATGGGGTATTGCAGCAACCAGTGGATCGCCGACTACGTTTATAAGGCGGTGTTGAGTTTTCGCGCGGCGCAGGGAACCAGTTTTGACATTCAGGCGGATGTGACGAACGGTCCCGCAAATGCAGGACCGACGGAAGGTTTGCTTGTTTGGGGCCGGCTGGAAGGCGGACGCGTGATTCTGGAACCGGCGTTTCGCGTAGCCGCGACCGGTGCGACGGTTCAGGCAGGACCGTACACGTGGGAGGCAAAAGACCCGCAGGGTCGCGTGTTGAAGAGTATGCCGTTCCAGACATACGAGATCGCGGATCTGCCGAATGATGAGCCGCAGCATTTCGCGTTTGTTGTGCCGATGGACGCGGCGACGATGGACACGCTGGATTCGGTGCGCATCGTAAAAGGCCCAAGTGAGCTCGCGATGCAGAAGGCCAAGAGCGCTGCGCAGTTGCAAGCCGCGATGAACATTTTTCGGGTGTCTGACTTGCCGGGACGCCGAGCGGAGATTCATTGGGATGCGGTTGCGCATCCGGTGGTGATGCTGCGAGACACGAAAACCGGAGAAGTGCGCGGATTTTTGCGCGGCGGCGATGCCACGATTGACGATGTGCCGGACAGTTTGGAGCTTCAGCTATCGGACGGCGTGAAGAGCCGTGCGGTACTGCGAAACCGGCCGAATCAAGAATAGGGCGTTCGCCAGGTTCGCTCTGTTCAGCTGATTTTCTTACGCTAAACCTTCTGTCACGATCACTCCGCTCCGCTACGCGGAGGTCGGGATAACATGCAATTTAAACCTGGGCTCTTAAGACGCGGCGGACTGGGCCTGGATGTTGCCGCGAAGGCCGAGGGCGTCGGCTTTGCCGCGCATGGCTTCGATGCAGAAGGCGATGTGCTCTTCGAGAGGTATGCCGATCTCTTCGGCGCCTTTGGTGACGTCTTCGCGGCTAACGCCGCGGGCGAACGCTTTGTCCTTCATGCGTTTCTTGACGGAACTTGCTTCCAGATCCAAAACACTTTTCGATGGTCGCACGTAAGAGCAGGCGGTAATGAAGCCGGCGAGTTCGTCGCAGGCGAACAGCGTTTTCTCCAGCGGTGTATCGCGTGTGACGCCAGTGTAATCGGCGTGGGAGAGGATGGCGCGGACGATTTCATCGGAGTAGCCACGCTCGCGCAGGATTTTTGCGCCTTCGGCTGGATGTTCGCGGTCGGCGGAGTGGTCGTTATTGGGCCAGCGCTCGTAATCGAAATCGTGGAGAAGAGCGGCGAGGCCCCAGGTTTCTTCATCAGCGCCGTTTTTGCGAGCGTAGGCGCGAACGCACGCTTCGACGGCGAGCATATGTTTCTGAAGCGATTCCGATTGGGTGAATTCGCAGAGCAGGGACCAGGCTTCTTCTCGGGTCGGCATAAGAGTCTCCCAGGGAAAGCGATAGTGTAGCGCGGAAGGCTTCCTGAAAAAACTTGAAGGGGCGATGCCGGGAAGATTCCGCTGCCATATTGGACGGAGCGAAACCGCGCGAAACAACGAACCCACTCGGCCGCAAGTAATCTGTGATCCGAGTGGGTTCTGCGTCCTAGCTGCTATCCGTTTTGTTTACCTGGCGTCCATGGATCGCGCGGTGTAAGCGAGGCGACCGCGCAAAGCGACGAACGTAAGGATGGCCGTACCGAGAAGCAAAATGGAGGACGGCTCCGGAGTTGTGACGGGCGGAGGAGGCGGCGTTGTTGCGGATCCGACCGTCACGAGATTGGAAGCGTAGTTCGTAATCACAGGATTGGCCGAGTCAATGTTGATGACCAACAAATCTCCGAAGCCATTTGGGTCCGTATTCGGAATCGGATTGCCGTTGGCGTCGAGGATGATCATCGAAAACTGATCGGGCGTGCCTCCGTTGTCCACGTTGGAGGTCAAGTCCAAATTGAACGAGAGACTCGTCCCGGGCGTGAAGAGCTGTCCGAAGACGCTGAGGAATGCGCTGTCAACAAGGGAGAGACCGGTGGAGAGATTTCCTGTGACGCCGCCAGTGGTGTTGAGCGCGTCAATCGCACCCGGTGTGCCGAGACCGAGTGCGAAATTGGAGAGCGCCGCAGTGTTGTTGGCGTCGCCGATTCCGTTGCCGTCGGTGAGAATGAAGAAGACTTCCGCGCCCGGAGTGCTGGCGATAAAAGACGTATCCACCGAGACGCTGACAACCGTGTCTGCCAAGGCGGGCAACTGGCCCACCGTAAAGAGAGCGAAGCCAAGAACAACGACCAGGCGAATCAGATTCTTGCGGTGCATGAAGGTCTCCTTGAATTCGTGAATGCGGAAAATTGTCATGGCAGTCCGGCTCCAGCGAGTACACGCGTGGTGTAAGTGATTGGAGCTTTTGTGGGATCGTCGAAGACAAAGGAAGTGGTGGCGCTGCCCCCGGGGCCGAGCGTTACGTTTATCTGGTAATAGGGGCTATTCAACGGGGCGTCGCAACTGGTAATGCCGGTGTTTGCCACCGCCTTGGCTCCGGAACTCAAGTTATCAACGGCGATCTTGATGGGACCGACGATATCAACAGAACCCGTGTTGGTAATTGTGATGAACTGTCCAAATTTATGAACGACGGGACTGAAGCTGAAGCCGCCGCGGGTGACGGACACGGATGCGGACGCATCCGATGCACAGTTCGGAGTGAGCAGGTAGCCGGCGCGGACTCCGTTGTGCGTTCCGTTGCCAACAATCTGGCCTGCCTCGTTGATGGACGTGGCGGTTTGCAGCACCCATCCAGAGTTTGCGGGGATGTACCAGTTCAAATCGCGCATGGTTCCGTTGATGACAACGAAAGCGTGTTCCAGGTTCGGAGTTTGCGTGTCGCTGAAGCCGACGATTTGGTTGAAGCTGTTAATTGAATACGCGGCGCTGTTGCCGGTTCCGTTCTGGCAACTGATGCTGATGAACTGGCCAAGCGTGATGGGGTCTTCCGAGACGCACATGAGATTGCCCAGGTCGAAAAAGGAACCGACTCCGTCAAAACGAGCGGCGTGGCTCGTACCGTCCTGTACCGTGGAACCGCCCACGACGGTGCCATTCTCGTTGACGCCATGGCCGAGTGCGTTGATACCGCCGAGATCCTTCATGGTTCCATTGCTGAAGAGAAAAGCATGCGTCGAAAAACCGTTCGCGCTGTGGTCGAAGTTGTAGCTGGAGCCGGCGATTTGACCTTTGTTGTTGATGGCGTAGGCAACGCTGATACCGCCGCCCGTCACGCCGAAGTCGTTCAGGGCGCCGATGTCCGTCATCGTGCCGTTGGCAAAGAGAAACGCCTTCTGGCCGGAGTTCGGAGTGCTGCTATAACCGACGACCTGGCCCTGATTGTTGACAGCGTTGGCTGCACTGGTGGAGCCGCCCGGAAGCGTGCCGATGTCGGTCATCGTCCCGTTCGTGATCAAGAAGGCGTGCGTACCGCCGTTGGCGAGAGTGCCGTAGCCGGAGATGTCTCCGAAATCGTTGATGCCGGTGCCGATCGAGAAACCATTATTAATGAGCGCACCCAAGTCGATTAGCGGGCCACCCTCGAAGAGGAAGGCGTTGTATACCGACGAGCCGTTGACGTAGCTGTAGCCAACAGCCTGGCCGTTGTTGTTGACGCCTTCGGGATTAGTGGCTTTTGGGGTGCCGCCGATATAACCGAGATCGGTGACGGTGTAAGACTGCGCGTTCAAGAGAGTTGTGAAAACAAGAGTCAAGCCTGCGGCGATGGCGACTGCCGTGGCTGCTCTGCGAAGCAATTCTGGCCAACTTAACTTTAGCCTGCTGAACATGGGACCTCCGGTAAAGGTGGACTGAGGCGACCTACCATTGGGGAGACTGGAGCCGCGTTATCGATGCGTGTTTCCCACTAGGTGGCGTGGAAGGTCAAGAACCAGGGAGGTTGTTTGTCGGTTCCGCGACAAGCGTATGAAAGAAAAGGGTTAATTGGGGGACGTTCCTTGAGCCAAATGCCGGCTGGAAAGCGCATATAGGGTAGAGTCGCGCCAAACGTTTCGTCCCCCGAACCAGGTTGGCAGAAAACCGGGTAAAGGCACCATGTCAGAGATACTGAAATTTGGCGTTTTCGAAGTTGATCCTCGAGCCGGGGAACTTCGTAAACATGGAATGAAGCAAAAACTTGCCGGCCAGCCGATGCAATTGCTCGTCGCGTTGCTCGAGCGTCCGCAAGAAGTAGTGACACGCCTAGAGTTGCGTCGCGAAATTTGGCCCGAGAATGTTTCTCTCGACTACGATCTTGCATTGAAGAAGGCAGTTAATCGCGCAAGGGAAGCGCTCGGCGACTCGGCAGAGAGCCCCCGTTTCATTGAGACGATTCCACGGAAAGGCTATAGGTTTCTTGCGCCGGTCACGCTGGTGCATCGCACAAATGGTACTCGCCGCAGAATTGAACGCGGAGCGTCTCTTCCGCAGCTCGGCGGCGACACGAACATGGGCGGAGGCGAATTTCGTGTCGCGTCCTATGCCGGCGTCAGCGCGGAAAGAGAGATTGCGCTCTGGCGTTACCTTGCCATAGCGCTCGCGGTGGCGTTGGCAGCGATTGTCGCGATTGCGTGGCTGACGTACGGGCGAACGGCGAGGCCGTTTCAAGCGCGCGCCTTGTTGGCTGCTCCAGACTCTCAACATGTAATGAACGATACTGGCGGCGTACTCACGCACTGCGTGCTGAACTTTCGCCTGTATCAGCAAGCCGCAGTGAGGCTAGGCGTCCTACAGGTTCGGCGAAGTCAGTCGACTCTCTCTAAGAAAAGTTAATTCTTGGAACACAGAGTAATGGTCCACGGACAGAATTGGGACCCTGGTCGTGTGCTTGCACGTGCCGACCAGCGAAAGGCGACTACAACAATTGTGGTGCTGCGGAAAAGAAAGCACTAGCGATTGTGGAAAAGCCGGACTACGGGCGAAAACCGCACAAATAGAGGCGAAAACGAGGCGTAAGTCGGCGAAGCGTGGAAGAAAATTTTCAAAAAGTACGAAAATACTCTTGACAAAAATTGGCGGCGTAAGCCAGACTCCCGTTGCGCCAGTTTCTGCCTTCCTCAGAACGTTCCGACGTTCTCTCTCTCCTATCCGCACGCCGGACAAAGTCAGCGAGGAGTACCGGTGTCTGCACATTTAGAAAAGGCTACGATGAACTCACTTGAGATGGACCGGGAAGTCATACGCTGCAAAACCTGCGGCTTGGTGCAGTACCGGACGCGCACTGGCAATTGCCGGCGTTGCGTCCGAGCCCTGCCGCAGCGGCTGGAGTTCCTGATTCCAGAGGCTGAGCCCGAGGCGCAAGCCGGGGCCGAGCCCGTGACCGACAAGTTCGCCAACCAGAAAACGGTGGAGAACATCGGCCAGCGCATCCGCCAGTTGAGGGAGTCGCGCGGGATGACGCAGAGCCAGCTGCAATCCAAGTCCAAGGTCTCGCGTTCCTATCTGTCGCGCATTGAAAGCGGACAGATGACGCCAAGCCTCGGCACGCTGGAGAAGATCTCTGAAGCGCTCAACGTTGGTCTGAACCGGTTCTTTATTCCGGAATCAGACGGCGAAGCGCTACTCGAAGATCCCTTCATCCAGGGATTGCGGCCGTTCCTGCAGCAGCTGGATTGGGAACAATGGCAATCGATCCTGAAGAGGTTGCAAGCGATCAGCGATCACGTGAACGTAACACCCGCGAATCTGCGCCCTATCGGTAATCCGTCGCGGCTACCGCAGCCCGCGGCGGGGAATGGCGGAGCGATCGGTCATGCGCCGAGCCATTCGAATGGACATGCGCTGAATCATACGCACGCGCATGGTCATCCGCAGGGCTACCCGCTGCGGCGGCCGAGTGCGCCGGTGTTTCAGCGCCCGCTGGCTCGTTAACCCCAGACCGTCGTTTGGCGATTAGGAATTGTTAAAAAAGGGCGTGCTCCGGCGCGCCCTTTTTGTTTTGCAGAGATGTTCACGGCACTAAGGCCGTGGAAATTATTCGCGGACGACGGCTACTTTGGACGCAGGCACTTCGAGCCGCATGAGGCGATGATTCGTGTCAAGGAGAAGAAGGACTTCGATGTCTGACGTGGTGACACGGAGGCCTTCATACGTTTTGCCGCCCGAGGTTTCGGAGCCAACGGCTTCGGCCGTAATCGTGCCAGGCGTAATTTCCTGCGGAATCAGTACGGGGAGTGTTTGCGCGCCGCGCTTGGACCAGTCATAGATGCGAGCCAGAAGAGCGTAGTGATGATACATGTTGTTGTCGAGAACGATGATAAGTGGGGAATTGAAGCTGACTTCCTGTTCGTAGGGACGAGCGCCCTGGACGGCGAGCGAAATTTTTGCGATTCCGTTTGCAAAAATGACGTGAGCGCTATTTGTCTTGTCTGATTTCGACACCCAGTCGTAGGCCATGGGCACGCCGTTCGATTGCAGGGTCAGGTTGCCGGTTACTTGTGTTTCCGGTCCATCGCCCGTGTTGATTTGCGTGGTTCCTTTCGCGAGCCAACCCGCACCATTCGCTGAAATCTCGAACTCTTCTTTTCCTATGGATTTGCCGTCGAGCAAAATGTTGAATTTCCCTTTGTCGGGTTGCAGCACGCTTGCTGCGTTATTTTTCTGCGCGGGCAAAGAGGACGCGAGCCCGCTCGCCAGAGTCGCGGCGATAAAAACGGACAAGACAGCGGTAAGGCCTTTCATTGAAATCCCCCAAGCGGAAGCGCTGCGCGCGAGAACGCACGATTGCGTCTTGCTCCCCAGTTGAGAATGACACGGAACGAGCGGCTGGGCAGAAAAATCTAGGGATGGGGTTTCTCGACAACTAAATGCTTTTCGCGCGGACCAGCGAAGATTGCCAGACGCAGAATCTCGGCTACAACGAGCGCAGGATCCACCGAACTGTCCACACGGTGGTCCGCAAGCTGATAGGAGGGAACACGCTGTGCATGCAGCGCGCGGAAGCTCGCTTCATCGCGGAAGAGGGGCCGGCCGGACATGGTCATGCAACGCGCAAGGAGGGAATCGATTGAAGCATCGAGCCATATGACAGCAATGCCTTGTGCGCGAAGGAATTCCGGCGCGCCCGGTTGGGCGTAGGTACCGCCGCCCAGCGCCAGCACAACGGATTCCTTCGTTTCCGCGGCGCGGCCGAGGACGGCGCGAAGCTGCTCGGCTTCCAGCGTTCGAAATGCGGGTTCGCCGTGCCGTTCGAAAAATTCGGAGATGCGCATGCCGGCGGATTCTTCGATGCGGTCGTCGAGATCGACGAAGCGCCACGCGAGTTGACGCGCCAGGAGCGTCCCGACTGTGGTCTTACCGGAGCCCATGAATCCGGCGAGGCAGATGATGGAAGGGCGAGTTGCGCCCGCGCGAGGAGCTTGGAGTTGCGTCACGATACCGGCGGCACGAACGAAATTAATCGCGCCTCAGGATGCGAATTGTACCACTGAAGGAAGACAGCTCGACTTTGGCCAGGCCCGAGCCGATGCTGCCGAAAAGACCGTGCGCGTATTTGGTGGCAGCGTGACGAATGCCGTGCGTATCCGGCTTGAGAAAGGCTTCGGCGCGATTGTCCACCGTGCCGAGATTCGTCTTGGCGTTGAGGTCGAACGAATCCGTGCTGGAGAAGCGGACTTCGACGACGCCCTTGCCACTCTTCATCGAGTAGATACCGGTGCGGAAGAAATCTCCGTCATACAGGATGTTGCCGGAAGTCGTCATGATGTTGACGCTGTTCAGCGTGGGTTGCAGGATCTGCGCGTCGCCACTGATGGAAGAAAATTCAAGCTTGCCCGCGCAGAGCGTGCACTTCAAAGAACCGCCCGTACTGTGCACGATGATGTAGCCAGAAACTTCTTTTAGGGTGATATCGCCGGCAATGCTTTCAAGCTTCATATCGCCCATGACCTGCTCGACGTAGATCAGGCCGGTCTGCGTCTTGATTTGCAACTCGGTTTCTTCCGGGACGACGAGAGAGAAACTCTCTTCGAGTTCAGCAGCGGGAGCGTTCGCATCCAGAACGGACGCAGTGACGTCAATGCGATCATCCGCCTGTTCCGTCTCGACGCCAATCTTGTTGGAGAGTTGCGATCCGCTAACGATGACTTCCTGCGTCTTGGCAGACTTCACTTCGATGCGGCCATTGGCAACGTTTTGAATCGAGACGACGGGACGGCCCTTGACGGTGAAGCGTTTTTCGAATTTCTGACCGGCCCCAAACGAGGCTGCGGGAAACAGCAGAACTCCCGCGCCAAGCACCGGCAGCACGTGGCGGTTCCATTTTGCGGCTGAGATCATGACCGGGACCATATTAGTTGACGCTCCTTCCGCGATCGAGCATCGCGGACAGTAATTCTGCTTTCTGCTGGTATGCGGCAGAGAGATATTCGCGGGCCAGCTCGTCGTTGGGATCTTCTTTGAGGCGACGGCGGCACTCTTCGATGAACTGATTGAGCGACTTTAGATTCTGGCGCAAGGACAAATCGACGCGTGCCTCGGCGCGATCTTGATTGGAGTAATCCGCAGGCTGCACAATCGGAAGGCTTTGTTCTTCCTGATGCAACGTTTGGCCGGTCTCGCCCAATGGTTCGCTCAATAAAATCGGAGGCGGTGTAACTTCCACTGGAACGTGACGCAAACCGCGGTTGTGCAGGTCGCCACGCTCAATTTGAACAACTGCGGCTGCAACGATGACCAAGCCAACCGCGGCAGTCGCCAGCGCGCGACCACGTAAGATTTCGGTGAGATTTCTAACCCAAGAGGTTTGGGGAATAACTTCAGCGCCCGAAACGGTCTTAATGACGCCTTCGGCTTCGAGTTGATTCCGGAGCGCAACCCAAACGCGAGTTGGGGGTTCAACTTCAGCAGGGAGTGTTTCAGCGACCGAGATGATAGCGGAAAAGTCAGCGATGAGATTGCTGCAGGCGTTGCAAGACGCAGCGTGGGCGCGGACCGCCGCGGGAAGAGGCGAAAGCCCTTCGTTTTCCAGAACCGCTTCGATTTCCTTACACTGCATGGCACTTCACTCCGCGAAGAATAACCTCTGGGCAGTTCCTCGCACGAAACTCTTTACTAGAGCAACGCCACGCACCTGGTTCGTTGCAGCACCCCGAATTGAGAGTATTGTAACTCAATCCGAGTTGCCTTCTTCAGCCTTTGCACTCTGGCGTTCTTGCCTTGCCAGATCGCGGGCCTCTTCCTGCAGCAGCTCACGCAGGCGGGTGCGCGCCTTGTGTAACTGTGACTTCGAATTGCCCACCGAACAGCCCATGATGTCCGCAATTTCGTTGTGCTCGTATCCCTGGACATCGTGGAGCACGAAGACCGTTCGATAGCCGGGCGGCAGTTTTTCCACCGACCGCTCGAGATTGACCCGGTCCACGGCGCCGCTCAGCCGCAAATCGGGGGCGCCGATGTCCTTCCGGGGCCCACCGGATTCTTCATCCGGTTCCGTAGTTTCCTCAAGCGAAGCAACCGGGAGGGACTTCTTGCGCAGCCGCATCAAAACCACATTGACCGTCATCCGGTGCAACCAGGTTGAGAAAGCCGATTCCCCGCGGAAGGTCCCGATCTTGCGGAAGAGCTGCAGGAATGCTTCTTGCAGCAGATCTTCCGCGTCCGCCGGATTGCCTACCATACGCAGGCAGAGGGCGTAAACGCGGCGACTGTGAAGGTGATAGAGAAAGTCAAACGCGGCTCCGTCTCCGGCTTGCGCCAGGCGAATGGCCTCCGCTTCCGTGAGCGTCACAGGCGATTTACCGGCTGCCTGTTTGGGCTCGGTTGGTCGATTTCGGGCCAACGGTCCAGTTGCGGCGCATCCAAACCGTCGGATGCCGCGAATCCCCTTTCGAGTTGTCCCTGAGCTGCACTGCGGTGCGCAAAGATACGTAAAGGTTACGGCAGTATGTCAGAGCCCTACACCAGGGTCTGGTCAGCTACGGGGTAGAGCTATTTTCCCGGAACTGCAGCGAAACGTCTATGGCGGAAAGCAAGCGCCGGCGAGGGCGTTTCCCAGGAGCGAAAGTTAACCGTCGTTTCGAAGGCGGTAACCTGGTCATCTGGCAAAACAACCAGGAAGGATTTCAGCAGCACAATCGCTTCGCGCAGGCAGGTGTTCAGATCGAAATGGCCTTTTTCGAGCGTATCCCAGAAAGTGTCGTTTTCGAGATACTCGCCTCTTGTCAAGTCGTCAGCTGCTTTAGAGAATTCGCGATTTATATCGTTGACCAAGTCCCGCAGCGTCGCCACCTTGTGAATAAATTGAGACCTTTGCGAAAGAAGGACACGATTCAGGAAGCCGGTGATCCTGGCGGTGCGCTGGCCGCGCGGTCCACGAAAGTTTTCCGGATCCAGCGGGGCCGCATTGGGCACAAGTCCGAAATGCTTAGCGTGACGATGCAAGTTGGAAAGAAGCATCTCCAGCGTTTGTGAAAAGCGGCGGCAAACCCCCTGTGAAACATGGGCTAGTTCAAACGCTTGTGTGATCGAACCGGCGCGACGAAGTTCCAGCGCTTCGTCGAGGGAAACGCTAAAGATGCAGTAAAGAGTTTCCAGTTCTTTCGAGAATTCGTCGTTGAGACGTGATTTTGATTCCGGCAGCCATGCACGCCAATCATCGCGCACAGTAGTACCTTGTCGAGAAGGAGGGCGGGAGCTCAATTTGGTCCCCTTGAGGCTGGGGAAGTATAGCAGAGTCCCGAAATAGAACCAGAGGTTTGTTGCGGGTAGCCTCGACTGGCCGCTATACTCGCTATCACTCCCTGATAACTCAGTGGAAATGAGGAAGCCGACTTGGAATTTGAGCCGCGGGACCAGTACGAACAAAGGCTAAAGAAGCTCGAACAGCTGCGGGCGGCGGGGCTAAATCCCTACCCGCATGAATTCCGCTGGACGGCGACTGCCGCAGACCTTGTAAGCAAGTATGGTCAGGCCACCGCCGCCGAGCTCGAACAGCAGAAAGTGGATGTTCGAGTTGCAGGGCGAATCGTCTCGTACCGGCTGATGGGAAAGGCAGGATTTGCGCACCTGCAGGGCAACGGAAAAAAGGTACAGGTTTATGTTCGCAAGGACGTCGTCGGAGACAAGAGTTTTGAGGTCTTTCACCTGCTCGATTTGGGAGATTCGATTGGCGTTGCAGGCCATCTGTTTCGAACGAAGACCGGTGAGCTTTCAGTTTGGGCGACCGAATTGTCGGTTCTGTCCAAGGCATTGCTGCCGCTGCCTGAAAAATGGCACGGGTTGACTGACGTCGAGCTGCGCTACCGGCAGAGATATCTCGACCTGATTGCAAATGAGGATTCGCGGCGGGTATTCATGACTCGCGCCAAGATCGTGCAGGAGCTGCGGCGGTTTTTCGACGAACGTGGCTACACGGAAGTCGAAACGCCGATGATGCACCCGATTGCGGGTGGCGCGGCAGCCCGGCCGTTCGTGACTCATCACAACACGCTGGACATTGATTTGTATCTGAGGATTGCGCCAGAGTTGTATTTGAAAAGGTTAGTGGTGGGCGGGATTGACCGAGTGTACGAGATCAACCGGAATTTCCGCAATGAAGGAATTTCGACGCAGCACAACCCGGAATTCACGATGCTGGAGTTTTACGAGGCGTACAGCAACTACCTCGATCTGATGGATCTAAATGAAGCGCTGTTTGCGAGGCTTGCGAACGTAATTATTGGCTCGACCGTTGTGAAGTATGGAGATACCGAGCTGGATTTCGGCAAAATGAATCGCTTGACGATGCGCCAAGCGATTCAGAAATACTGGCCAGAGGGCGCAGGCGTTGCGCCGACACCAGCCGAGCTTGCCGCGCCCGGAGGCGCGCGCGAAGCCACGGCTCGCTATAACACGTGGGCGAAAACAGCGGATGCTGCCTACGCAGCCGGCAAGGGGCAACTAAGCGATGGGGAGTGGACCGGACTGCTCTTCGAAACGATGGCGGAGCACCATCTCGTTCAACCGACGATACTTTACGATTTTCCGACGGAGATTTCACCGCTCTCGAAGCAGAAGCCGGATGACGCTTCGTTGACCGAGCGGTTCGAGATTTATGTGGCGGGAATGGAAATTGCGAATGGCTTCTCGGAGCTGAATGATCCAGCGGAGCAGGAACGGCGATTCCTGGCACAGATGGCGCAAGGCGGAGACGAAGTGCCAAAGCAGTTGGACGTTGATTACATTCGCGCGTTGGCGCACGGCCTGCCTCCGACGGCGGGCGAAGGCATTGGCATTGATCGGTTGACGATGCTGCTCACCAACACGCAGTCGATTCGCGACGTAATTCTTTTTCCGTTGCTGCGGCCGGTCAATCAAGAACAGGAAAAAGCTGCGTCCGAGGCGCACGGCGCCTAATGCAGGTTGAACCGGCGAGCCACGCCGGATAAAGTCCCTAGCTAATGTCGATTGAATGGTTTGTCGCGCAGCGGTATCTGCGGTCACCGAACCGGCCGGCAGTGCTGCGCCTGGTAACAATTTTTAGTGTGCTGGGTGTCGCGGCGGGAGTTTGCACGCTGGTGATCTCGCTCGCGATGAATACCGGCTTCCGGGAAACGCTGCAAGAGCATCTTCTCAGTGTCACGTCGCACGTGTCGCTGACGAGGCCGGGCTCATCTGGTATTCACGACTATGACGCGCTGGCGAAGAAGCTGGCGACGATTCCTGGTATTCGAAGTGCGACGCCATCCGTGTATCAAACCGTGCTGCTTAGCTTCGGCGGGCAGGCACGCGGGATCGTCGCAAAAGGTATCGACGTAACAAGCGAAGCGGTCAACGGCGCAGCTTTAGGAAAGTTCTCGGCCGGAAAGCTGGATTTTTCCGCCGATCGGGACGGCGCGGAAGGTATTTTGGTAGGTAAACAACTCGCAAACGAGTGGAGGCTCTCTCCCGGCGACTTTGTGACCATGACCAGCCCGCAGGGCCGGCTCACGCCGTTTGGCCTTTTGCCGCGAACAAGGAGATTTCGAGTTAGCGGGGTTTTTGATTCCGGATTTTATGACTACGACGCGAATTGGTCTTTCATGGACATAAAGTCCGCGCAGGAACTGGCCGGCGTGAGCGACGTCGTAAACGTCATCGAATTTCGCTTAGTCGATCCCGACCAAGCCGAGCAAGTCTCGGAAAGAATTAAGTCCCAAGCTGGACCGGGATTTTCGGTCGCAACTTGGATGGAAGAAAACCGCCCGCTGTTCCGAGCGTTGCGATTGGAGAAATTGGTCACAGCAATCTTCATTGGTTTGATCACTTTCGTCGCCGGATTGAATATTCTTGCAGTTCTGTCGATGACGGTTACGGACAAAGCGAAGGATGTCGCCATTTTGCTTTCGCTAGGCGCGCGCCGCGAACAGATTCGCACAATATTCTTGTGGCAGGGAATTGCAATCGGTGCCTGTGGGACGTTAATCGGCCTGGTCCTCGGCTATGTTTTTGCCTGGAGTGCGGGTACCTGGCACTGGATCCCTCTTGACCCGCAGGTATACGCGGTAGCCTTTGTCCCGTTTCATGCGAACCTTCTCGATGGCCTGTGGATTTCACTGGCAGCCATGTTCATTTCTGTGGGAGCCACGCTGGTTCCGGCAAGGGCAGCGGCGAAGTTGTTGCCGGTTGAGATTTTGCGGTTCGAATAGCCTCCCTCCGCGACCTGTCCTTTTTTGACGCTAATTTGGCCCGAAGTTTGCACCGGATAAGGCCTAGAGGCAGGTGGGTAAACTCGACGGTCTCCCCCATCGTCGGTGTGTAGAAAAATCCCACCGTAAGTTGCACAATTAATTAGAGTTGCTGGTGGTTCAAAATGGTTCAATAATCGCCCAAAAGACGAGCGGCAACGTTCGGGCGAAAAAGGGAACCAGTTGGGCTAGAGGCAAAACAGCACAGACCCGTGAGCCGGGTCACGGATAGCGGCTAGGATTGCATCTAACTTGGTGAGGAGCCGGCAAGCCCTGGCCCGGCAATTGCTCGACATAGCGGTATTGAGGACGCAGGAAAATTGAGTCCCAACGGAACCAGCCCGACGGTAGAAAGCGCTCTGCGCGAGCGCGGAAATCCGTCTGAAGTTATCCTGGAAGCGCGCGGGCTGCAGAAAATTTACGATCACCCGCAGCAGCGCTTAATCGTTTTAAAAGAGGCGAATCTCGAACTGAAGCGCGGAGAGATGGTTGCGATTGTAGCTCCGTCTGGAGCGGGCAAAAGCACGCTTTTGCATCTCCTGGCTGCGCTAGACACGCCAACGAGCGGTACTATATACTTCGAATCGAAACACATTGAAACCAAAAATGAAGCTGCGCTCGCGGATTTTCGGAATCGCAGCATCGGATTTTTGTGGCAGCGGCACCAGTTGTTGCCGGATTTCACGGCAGCCGAAAATGTAGCGATGCCGTTGCTGCTGCGGGGGGAGTCTATTTCCAGGGCTCTGGATAAAGGGAAGAAATGGCTCAATGAAGTGGGGCTTGCGGAGCGAGCCGACCACCGCACGGGGGAGCTTTCCGGAGGGGAACAGCAGCGAGTCGCGATTGCCCGGGCGCTCGTCACCGGACCACGCGTGCTGCTGGCGGACGAACCCACCGGAGATCTGGACGAGCAGAACGCTTGGGCCGTGTTTGAATTGCTGGAACGACTGCATCGCACGCATGGGTTGACGTCGCTCATCGCCACGCACAACCTGAAACTGGCGGAACGATGCGACCGAATCCTCGGACTAGAACACGGTGTTCTGAAAACTCGCAAAGCGGCGACGCTTGCGAGCGGGGTCCCTGGAAAGCTGGACTTGCAGGCAGCCAGCGGGGGAGAAACGAGCTAACGTGTTCGAACGCTATACAGAAAAAGCGCGGCGCGTCATTTTTTTTGCACGCTACGAAGCGAGTCAGTACGGCAGTCCTTACATTGAGACCGAACATTTGCTGCTCGGCTTGATGCGTGAGGACAAGGCACTAGCGAACCGTTTTCTGCGGCAGCAAGGCTCGATTGAGTCGATTCGCAAAGAGATCGAAGCGCGCATCACGATTCGCGAGCGCATTTCGACGTCCGTCGAAGTGCCGCTGAGCGCGGAATGCAAGCGCATCCTCAATATGGCGGCGGAAGAGGCGGAACGGCTCGGTGTGAAGCATGTCGGGACCGAACATCTACTGCTGGGAATTCTCAGGGAAGAAAAGTGTTTTGGCGCCGAGATCCTGATGGAGCGCGGGCTGCGGCTTACTTCGTTGCGCGAAGAATTGGCGCGCACCAGCGGTGAAAAGACTCCTGCGTCGCGTCCGAAGGAAACTTCTCTGCTTGCGGAATTCAGCCGCGACCTAACGAGTGCCGCGGCGGAGGGTTCGCTGGATCCTCTGGTTGGGCGCGAGAATGAAGTTGACCGCGTAATTCAAATACTCTGCCGACGCACGAAAAACAATCCTGTGTTGATCGGCGAGCCGGGTGTTGGAAAAACAGCCATTGTCGAGGGATTGGCGCAGCGCATTGCCGACGCGGACGTGCCGCCTTTCCTTGCCGACAAGCGCATTCTTTCGCTGGATCTTTCCTTAATCGTCGCCGGAACAAAATATCGCGGACAGTTTGAAGAGCGGTTGAAGACGATCATGAAAGAATTGATGGAGAGTCAGAACTCCATCGTGTTTATCGACGAGTTGCACACGCTGGTCGGTGCGGGTTCAGCCGAAGGTTCGCTGGATGCGGCGAATATTCTGAAACCGGCACTGTCGCGCGGTGAAATTCAATGTATCGGTGCCACAACACCTGCCGAGTATCGTAAGTCCGTTGAAAAAGATCGCTCGCTCGAACGGCGCTTCCAAGCCGTGAAAGTTCCGGCGCCAAACGAGGAAGAAGCCGTTCAAGTTATCAACGGCGTCCGCGAGCGATATGAAAAGTTTCACGCGGTGACCTATACAGACGAAGCCCTGCGTTATTCGGTCTATCTTTCGAACCGCTATATACCCGACCGCTTCCTTCCAGACAAGGCCATTGATCTGATTGATGAAGCCGGCGCTCGCGTGAAGCTACGCCAGGCGACTGTGCCCGAAGAAGTCGGCGAAGTGCAAAAGCGCGTGAAGTTCATTACGCACCGCATGGAAAGCGCAATCGCTGCCCACGAATTTGAAAAGGCTCGCTTTTATTCCGAAGAAGAGCGCAAGGAAAAAGAAAATCTGCGCCAACTCCGGGAGCGGTACAAGCTCGACGATGCGACGACCGGTATCGTCACGCGCGAAGACATCGAAGAGGTCGTTTCGCGATGGACTGGCGTTGCCGTTACTTCCATCAAGGAAGACGAACAACAGAAGCTTCTGCGTATCGAGCAGGAATTGCACAAGCGTGTCATCAGTCAGGACAGGGCGATTACCGCGCTCGCTCGCGCAATCCGCCGCAGCCGTGCGGGGTTGAAATCTCCTGCGCGTCCGGTCGGATGCTTCTTCTTTCTTGGGCCGACCGGTGTTGGCAAGACTGAGGTCGCTCGGCGCCTTGCGGAATTTCTCTTTGGCTCCGAAAAGTCGTTGGTGCGCTTCGATATGTCTGAATTCATGGAGAAGCACTCCGTCTCGAAACTGATCGGCGCGCCCCCAGGTTATGTTGGCTACGAAGAGGGTGGACAGCTGACGGAACGTGTTCGGCGCACGCCGTACTCGGTAATCCTGCTCGACGAAATCGAGAAGGCTCATCCCGATGTGTTCAATATATTGTTGCAGGTGTTTGAAGATGGCCAGCTGAGCGACGGGCTCGGCAATACCGTTGATTTCCGCAATTCGATCATCATCATGACTTCCAATCTGGGCGCGCGCCATTTGCAAAAGCGCACCGGAATGGGCTTTCAAAGTGGCACGGACGAAGCCGGCGCAAAATCCATGGAAGAACTGGTGATGAACGAAGTGAAGAAGGCGTTCAATCCGGAATTCCTCAATCGCCTGGACGAAGTCATCATCTTTAGTCCGCTCGGCGATGAGGAGTTGCTCCGCATCATTGATTTGCTCGTGGGCCAAATGAACGATACACTCATCCACCGCCAGGTACAGGTGGTGCTGTCACCAGAAGCGAGACAGTGGATTCTCGAGAAGACGTGTGCGGACCGCAATTATGGAGCGCGGCCGCTGCGAAGGGCGCTGCAAAAGTACGTGGAAGACCCGCTCTCGGAGGCTCTGATTCAGGGAGGGATTCAAAGGCCAGCGACGCTGCAAATGTATGTCGCAGGGGATGGCCTGTCGTTCCGACCTGTTGTTGAGGCAACCCCGGTTATCCACTAAGGAATCTGACACCACGCGTGCAGTCCCGGCCTTGCCGGAGGCGTGCACAAAAGCCGGCCCACACCGGGCTCGGCAGGAGAAGAACAACTTGCGTTCGGGGGCGCGGCCTTGAAGCCTTCATCGGCCGCTTACAGCAGAGTCTGTTTTTCGTATCGCGCAAAACAGGCCGGAACACGTTGGCTCGTCACAGCAGTGTTGCTGGCGACGAGCGCTTTCTCGTTGCGCGCACAAGCGCCGGTCGACAATCACCCGCAGCCGCCTTCGCCTTCAACGAAACACCGCTATTTGATGTCCGAAAGCCTGGATCTCGTTACACTCGAAGCGACGACGGAAGACAACACGAGTCAAGCCGGAACGCAGAATGTGCAAGGCGATGTTTTCGTCATTCAACGAATTGAGTTCATTGGCAACCGCCGCGTCCGCAATGACACCCTGAAGGCGCGCATTTTTAGCCGTGAAAACGACACATATAATGAAGAGACACTGCGCCGCGATTTCCAGGCGCTGTGGAATACCCAGTTTTTCGAAGATGTGAAGTTGCGAGTGGAAGATTCCGCCGACCACGCGAATTCCAAAATCATTATTTTTGAAGTGAAAGAGCGGCCGGTGATCCGCCGCATCCGCTACGACGGAATCCATTCCGTATCTGAATCCGACATTCTCGACCGCTTCAAAGAACGCAAGGTCGGGCTGACGGTTGAGAGCCAGTTCGATCCGACGAAAATCAAGAAAGCGGAAGTGGTGCTGGGTGAACTGCTCGGAGAACACGGCCGGCAATTTGCAAAAGTCACCCCGCAGTACGAACGCATCGCGTCGAGCAACGCCGTCATCCTGATTTTCAAAATTGACGAAGGCCCCAAGGTCAAAGTCGGCAAGATCAAGTTCACCGGCAACCATGCCTTCAGCGACCGCAAATTGACCCGTGCGATGCGCAACGACCGCCCTTACGGCATTCCTCTCTACCTCACCTTCATTCCAGTGATGTCCAAGACGTATGACCGCGACAAGTTGAACGAGGATCTCGAAGTCGGCGTCCGCGGCCTCTATCAGGACAACGGTTATTTCCGCGTGCTCGTGGCGCCCAACGGCCCAATCATCGAAAATCTCGACACGCGCAACAATCGTCTTGGTGTTCCACTGGTTCTCGGCAAATCGAACGGCAAGGCCGTCAACATCACCATTCCGATTGAAGAAGGCAATCGCTACACGATGGGAACGCTGAAAATAGTCAGCGCCGATCCAGACAAACAGCTGTCCCTCAAAGTGGATGCATTGAAATCGTTCTTTCCCCTCAAGCAGGGCGACGTTTTGGACGTCGACAAGCTTCGCAAAGCGCTGAAGAATTACACGAGCGAGTATGGCCGCTTCGGCTTCATCGACTTCACGGCCGAGCCGGAATTCGACATTGACGACGCGAAAAAAATAATCAACGTTACGCTGCGTTTCGATGAGCAAAAGCAATACTACGTGCGGCGTATCGATTTTACCGGCAACACCACCACGCGCGACAAGGTCATCCGCCGTGAATTGCTGCTCGACGAAGGCGCTCTGTTCGACAAGCGGGCATGGGAAATCAGCATCCTTCGGCTGAACCAGCTGGATTATTTCGATCGCATCGAAGCCGACAAGGCCGTCGAAATCAAGCGCAATACGAAGGAAGGCACGGTCGACCTCAATCTGAAGGTCAAGGAAAAGGGCAAGCAATCGATCGGGTTAAACGGCGGCGTCAGTGGACTTGCCGGCGGGTTCATCGGCCTGACCTATCAGACCAACAATTTCCTCGGCTTGGGCGAAACGCTTACGTTTTCCGCCCAATTCGGCAGCCTTCAGCGCAGCTTCATGTTTGGTTTCACCGAGCCTTATCTTTTCGATCGGCCGATCAGCACCGGCTTCACGCTGTTTTCGAGCCGCTACAGTTACGACCAGGCGAAGCAGGAATCGCTCCTTTTTGGCCAGAACGTCAGCATCAATCCCCAGTTCATCCAGAATTACAACCAGGACAGCACTGGTTTCACGGCCTTCGCCAGTTATCCGTTGCGGAAATTTTCGTTCACGCGCGTCGGCCTGACGTACGGACTCACTCGCACCAATATCACCGCATTCAACGACGCTTCAAAATTATTGTTCCAGTCGATTCAGTACCGCAGCTTTGCGGGACCGAGCGCGCTGCAAGGTATCGTTTCGAGCACGATCACGCCGACCATCACCTACAATTCCGTCGACAACCCAGTGAATCCGACGACGGGCAAGAGCTACCTTTATACGATGGCGTTCACGGGCGGCCCGCTCGGCGGCAACGTTAACACCATCACAAACGTCGCCGAGTTCAAGCAATTCCGCCCCGTCAACAAACGCAGGAATGTTTTTGGCTATCGCGCCCGCGTCGCGTACACGACAGGTTTTGGCGGCAAGGAAATTCCGCCTTACAGCCGTTTCTATATGGGCGGCGAAGACGACATTCGTGGTTACGACATCCGGTCCATTTCGCCTGTCACCTTCATCCCGACCGCAACTTCTATACCGGTCGCTACCAGCGCGGGTTCGTTCACCATTCCATCGCTCATCTATACCGCGACGCTTCCGGGCGGGGACGCGCAGGCGTTTGGGAACGTCGAGTACCGCATTCCAATCGTGAAGCAGTACTTCCAGACCGCCTTCTTCTTCGACGGTGGCACGAGCGGCATCGCGAACCGCAATGGACTGAAACTCAATCCCTCCGCGTTGGACCCTGCCTGCCCGCCGGGTTCCCAAAGCCTGGCTTGTCTGTTCCCGACCGCGAACATAGGCACGCGGTTACCCATCGCATCCGGAACGAATTTCCGGCTGCGCGGTTCGGCCGGTATTGAGTTTGTCATCCAGTTGCCGATCGTTCAGGCTCCGTTCCGGATCTACTACGCGTACAACGTTCATCGCTTGAGGGAACAGCTCGTTGCGCAGAATCCGTTCATCGACCCGACCCAGATCTGCGAGCCGTCGAGTGTTAATGATGCTCTTGCGCCCTGTCCCGCCGGATTTCCATTTGATCGCGGCTTTTATCCCCGGACGCTATCGCCTGATCAATGGCTTGATGTTAAGACTCAGTTGCGCAGCGTGCTCGATAATCCGGGCCGTTTGAACTATTTTGAGCCGGCGACAACGTTCCGGTTCACCGTCAGCCGCACTTTTTAATGTTACGGGTTCGTAGCCGGGCCGATGAGCCCGCGGCGAAAAAGTTTGGGTTGGAAAACTGGAAGAAAACGGGAGCGGCTCGGTCGCTCTAACTGAATTTGTGGGGGAACTCGTGAGCACGAAGTTTGCAACACTCAAGCTATTTCTAACGGCGGCAATCCTGGCCGCTCTCACTCTGTCCGGCTGCGGCGGCAGTAAGGGCGTTGGCAACGTTGTTGTTGTTTCCATATCGCCAAAGGGCACAACGACGGCGCCTCTGACCGTTATCGTCACGCAATCGATCACATTCACCGCGAACGTCACGGGCAGCACGAACACCAACGTCACCTGGACTTGCACTTACGCGACCTCCACGTTCGATAGCACGGGAAAACAAACGACGGGAACGGCGACGGCCTGCAGCGCGGACTCCGGCAACATTCCCGCGAACTCCACCAACAACACCGTGATTTTTACAGCTCCGCAAAAAATACCCGATCCGACAAAAATCACGGGATCGAATTGCACTTCCGGCAGTCAGCAGACTTGCATCCTTGAGGTCACCCTAACGGCGACTTCCGCCGCCGACACAAAGAAGACCGACACTTCCGTCGTCCAGGTCGATTCCGGCATTTCCGTGGTTTTGTCTCCTCCCACTGCGACTGTTCCGACAAGCTCCAAGTTTCAATTCTCGGCAACGCTGACGAACGATCTGCAATCGCAAGGCGTAACCTGGCTGGTCTCCCAAGGCCAGATCGACCTCGCTAAAGGCATAAACTTTCCGCAGCTCACGACCTGTAGCCCCGCGTGCGGTTCGATTGACGCGAACGGCCTTTTCACGGCGCCGGCGACTGTCCCAACGACTGCGACGGCGACTCTCGTTGTGACTTCGAAGGCCGATCCAACTCGATTCGCTATCGGCACGATCACCATAGCCACCGCCGGCCCTATCGCCTTCAATGGAATTTCGCCCACGATCATGCCGCAGGGCGTTGCCTCTTATGATCTGTACATTTTCGCGCCGGGTGTTACGTCCGCCTCGCAGGTGACCTTCACGAATACCCTTGGCGGAACGCAGACTTTCAATTTTGGCAATCCAAAGCTCAAAATATTGTTCCCTATTCCGACCACGACAACGACGGCGCCCGCATCAACCGGCGTGCGGGTTAGGCTCGCTGCCAGCGATCTGCAAGCCGCCGACACCTACACCGTGACTGTGTCTGACCCGACCCAGACCGTCACAACGGGGACCGGGCCGTTCAAGTTCAGCGTTGTTCCGGCTCGTGCCTCTGCGGTTGCTTCCGTGCCGGACTCGTATATTCAAGGTTCTCAAACGAACCCGTTGGACGTAATAGTCAACGGCGGCTACTTCGGTCCGTCGAGCAGCTTCGTGCAGTACTCGTTCCTTGGCAACACTGTTCCTGTCTCCGCTGCCTCTGCCCGGCAAGTCAATCTCCTGGTATCCTCTTCCGGCGCCAACTCCGCACAGCCCGGCCTGTATCAGCTCGCGGTAAATCGCACTTTCCCTCCGTTGCCGGCCGACAACAGCCCGGCTGTAATAAATTTTTCGCTCTTCCCGGACTACCAAACGGTTTCTCCAGCGATCGGCGTATCTGTTGCCAACGGCGTTGACGGCCACCCTCTAACGCAGGCAAGTGCCATCGACATCGACCAGGAACGCGGAATTGCTGCTGTCGCATCCACAGGGCAAAATCGCGTCGACTTCTTCCAGATCGGCGGCAGCGGTAGCAACGGAACACTCACGCCTATGGGCTTCACCGCCACCGTCAACGTCCCAACATCCGTTTCCATCAACCACACGCTGCATCAAGTCGCCGTCGTTAGCTTCAAAGACCAGTCCGTGTCTGTCTTTCCGCTTCCGCCTCTAAACAGCAGCTCTGTAACTCCTATCGCGCCGATCACGACGATTTCTCTGGCGGGTTACATTCCGCCACAGCCACCGCTACCCGGCCAGACCACGCCGCCTCCAACGCCGTTTCCGTATTCCGTTGGAGTGGATTCCGATACGAATCACGCCGTCGTCGCATACTCCTCTTCGGCAAACCCGACGACTGCGCGAGTTGGGTTTCTTCTCGATTTGAACACCGGTGCGACGGACTGCCTCACTGTCACGCTGCAGCCGCCAAACCCGCCGAACTCAGCGACGTCACCGTGCGTCTCCGGACAAGTAACGTTGACCACCGGTCTCTATCCGCAAATTGCGATGCTGCCGCATAGCCACACGGCCGTTGTGAGTCCCGGCGGTCTCGGCGCCACCACCGGCGTCGACGTGCTCCATCAATCGGATCGCCAAAACATCAAGAACGTGTCGCTCACCTCGGGACTGGTCACGGTTGTTACAGTCCTGGATCACGGGATAAACCCCGCAACACCCGGCACGGTCCTAATCGAAGGTGTGCCCGACGGCGCGAATGGCGCGAAGTTTAATGGCGCATTTGGCGTCCAGAGCGTCATCAACAGCACTACTTTTACGTACGCACTCGCGTCGACGGTGAACGACACCGCCGTTGGCGATGTGAACAGTTTTGTCTATTTCGCCCAGCCGAATATTTCCATCGGCGGCCTTTCTCAAACCACGCAAGGCGTTGCCGTTAACCCGATCACGGGTCTTGTTGCCGCCGCCGATGCCAACGCGACCGGACAGAACGGCCCACAAATCAACATGCTCAACTCGCTTGATCAGAACTTCTCTTCTGTCTCTTTCCGCGCTACGAGCACGGGCGGTTGCACGTTCTACACAACCACTTGCGCAGGTGCGCCGGAACTTCTCGGCACCACGAGCGTTGCCTTTCAACCGTTCGCGAATTTGCTCGTTTCCTATAACGGGCCGCAGAACCAGCTTTCTGTTTCCAATCCCGCTACACAGCAGCGTTACGCGTGGATACAGCTTTCACCGGGGCCAAGTCCCGTGCAGACAAGTACGGTGCCCGCGGCGACCACCGGATATTCCGTTGACATCGCACTCAACGGCGGCCTCGCTGTGGATGCCGCCACGAATCAAGCGCTTGTCGTGAACTCCAGCACAGGTACGGTGACGCTTGTAGGCCTCGGTCCCACGTCGTCTGCGGCCGCGCTCAAGCCCGTGCACATCACCGAGGTGATTGTGCCCAGCGCGTCGCCAAGCGATCCGTTCACTCAGGGTGGAATTCCCGGCGCAAATTTCCCGCAGGGGACCCAGACTTCCGCTAGCAACCTCGTCGGCGTGAAGATTTTCGGTTCCGGCTTTTCGGGCAGCGGTACAGGCGTCCGGTTGGATGGCACCGCAGTCCCGAGTCCGACTGTTGTCAGCGATCGCGAGATCGACGTCACGATTCCCGCCTCGTTCCTGGCGGTTCCGCATCATTACACACTTGATGTTGTGAGCGGCGGCGCGACTTCAAATGCCTCCGACTTCTTTGTCGTGAAAGTTGTCGATCTCTCTGTAGTTTGCAAAGATACCAGCGGCAACCCCGCGGCAAAACCTGCGTCGGTGGCCATCGCCGATCAACTAGGACTCGGCGGTTTTGCTCCCCAGGCGATTGTCAGCAACAGCGGCTGCAACAATGTCTCGGTGATTGACATTGCGCCGCAACTGCCGACGTTCCTGCCTTCCGGCCGGTTCGACAAGTTTGTGAATAACGCAAATTTTGGAACTTTCTTTAACCTTGCCACCGGCAGCAGCCCGTCGGGCGTCGCCGTTACTCCGCGGTTTGGTCTTGCGGTGGTCGCAAACAACGGTGCCGGCACCGCGTCAATTCTGGACATCGTCAACAAGAAGCAGGCGGTTCCCGACGTCACAACCGGCAGCGGACCGATCGGTGTTGCCATCAATGAAGGCACTGGCGCCGCGCTTGTCGCGAATACGCAACAAAACACAGTCTCGGAAATTAATCTCGGCTTGCTCTTTCCGCCGGTCACCACTCCTCCGACCACGCCTCCAACAACATTGAGTGCAATTTCGATCGGCGTGGATACTGCCCCGATTGCTATCGCCGTCGATCCGGACCGCGGTACGAACAACAACGGCTTGGCCGTCGTTACCGCACTCGCCCTGACCAGTTCTTTCCCGCGCGGCGTGCTGGACTCGGTCGATATCGGTTCGACGTCACCTGCGAAGAGCACAACGGCAGCGGTCGGCCAAGTCACGTTGACTCCCACCGGAGTTGTGTTTGATCCCTCGGTTTCTCCAACACTCTTCTACGCCGTTTCGAGCGGCGGTAATCTCGTGAGTTCGTTCAATCCCGACACAGGTGCGTCGTCCAGCGTACGCGTCGGCATTAATCCCACGTCGCTGGCAATTAATCCGCAGACCGGCGGAATTATGACCGTCAACACGCTGAACAACACGATTTCGATCGTGGATACGCTATCGAGTCCGTTTAAAACGCGACGTTCGTACGGTTTGCCCGGGCCGCCGCCATTGGGCTCGACTATCAACCAACTACAAACAAATCAGGTTGCAATCGATCAGTTCCTGAACATGGCCGTAATCGTCGATCAGGCGCACAACCGAGTGCTTCTGTTCCCGGTGCCGAACTGAGCTACCCGCAGCAGGAGCGGCGGACGAGGAGACAACGTTGTGCCGGATCCTCGGCATCGGACCTTTTAGTGTGTTCCGCGACGGTGTCAGCAGTCCTCGGCTTATACCCATTGCGGCGGGCGGAGGGGCTCGGCTATACTTTCTCGTTTGTAAATCCCCCGCGAGACCCCGTAGGGAAGCGGATTACGAGTTTGGCCAACGCGATTTGGCCCGAGGTGGGCGCGCTGCGTCCAACCAAAACAAGGAGACTACTGTGAACAAGATGTTTCGTATGACGGTGTTGGCCGCCGCCGCGCTGATCGGCGCAGTTGCGTCCAATGCGCAGGCCGCACCGGCAGGAGCGGCTCCCGCAGCGGCAAAAGTTGGTGTGTTAAATGTTCAGGCCGCGATTGCCAGCACGGCGGAAGGCAAGCAAGCGTCGGCGGAGCTGCAATCGCAGTTTGCAGCTCGCCAGACTGAGTTGGAAACGCTGAACAAGCAGATCGACGATCTGCGCAAGCGGCTTCAAGCTGGCCAGAATACGCTGAGCCAGGAAGAACAAGCTCGCTTGACTCGGCAAGGCGAGGGACTCGCCAAGCAGGCTCAACGCAAGCAAGAGGAGTACAACGAAGACGTGCAGGCGGCGCTGGGTGATGTGCGCGAACGCATCGGCCGCAAGATGCTAGACGTTCTGGATCGTTATGCCCGTGAAAACGGCTATAGCGCGATCTTCGATACGTCTTCCCAAGCCCAGGTGATTATCTATGCCTCGAATCAGGCGGATGTAACGCAGGACATCATCCGTTTGTTCGATCAGGCTTATCCCGTGAAGGCCTCGGCTACACCGGCAAAGCCCGCAGCGGCAAAGCCGGCTCCAACAACGACGCCAACCAAGCCGTAATTCGTTTGCTCAAATTTCATCGCGGTAAAAGCGCCTCGGCTATGCCGGGGCGCTTTTCAGTTTTGGACTAGCTGTTTTTGTTGGCAGACGTGGCAGATTTACTGCTGCTTCTGCTTTGGATCTGGCTAAGGTTTGTCATCGTTTTCAACCGGCACATTCTTGGGCGCGCTGATCTTGTTGTCCGTCGCTACGTCAAACAGAGCGTAGTTCGACAGTGTGTGGCGGTGATGGTAGTGGTGGCCGTGCAGGTCAAGAAATATTTCCGCTGTCCACGGAAGCCACAGCTCCGTTTTAGATTTCTTGAATTCCACCGGACCGTAATCGATCGAGATATGGTCGCGCGCCAACTCCAACTCTTTCATCGGATCCCGAAGATCGGTTTCAACGTGCAACACATCGAAACTGTTAGTGGATATCCATACGCGGCCTTTGAGTGGAACTTCCACCGTCCGAATCTTTGTCTGCCAAAGCCGAAGAAAAGACCGCTCGCCCGGTTTTTGCGTGAAGTGCACGACCCAAGCCGCTTTTCCCCGCCACTGCCCCAGGCCTTCACACTTGAACGTAAGCGCTTTTGAAAAGCCGGGCTGGAAAATGTCGATACCTAGACCAACCAGTCCGACTGTCGCTAAAGACGTAGGGAACTCATCGACTCCCGTCCCGCCGTCACGCTTTTCGTCCAGGTATAGCTGTTTATCCTTTTTGTCCTGCTCAACGAAAACCATGTAGTTGAAATCGCGAGTGCGAAGATGCGCTGATTGTCCGTCTCCCGCAATCTCTTCGTGCTCGATGTGCTCGGTCGCCACGAAGCGCTCGAGGTTTTCAAACTGGCGTTTTGCGGCCAATCCCGCCTGTTGAATGACGTCTGTATCGGAGCACGCGACGTCTGTCGAGACGGAAGGCGGCGCGACGTCTACATCGGGAGGCGCCCATACGCGCATCGCAGTCGCGGAGAAAACGGGAAGCACTCCGGTTCCGACGTGACTCGGCTCTGACGCAGCGGCGCTGGTCTTATCCAGGCCTGCGAGCGCCTGGCGGGCAGCCGCGGCAATTGGATCGTTGGGTTTGTTCGCGACGATATCCTGCAACTCTTTTCGCGCGGCATCGCGATTTCCTTCGGCTGCGAGAATCTGGCCCAGAAGCAGCTGGGCGGCGCCACTGTTGGCTCCGCTCAAGCTCATGGCGCGTTCTGCGTGCTTTTCCGCCTTTGCATAGTCCTGAATCTGTGCATACGCGGCGGCAGCTATCATGTGTGCGCGCCAGGAAGAAGAATCCTGGCGCAGAAGCGTTTCCATCGTTTGTGCCGCAGGTTCGTTTTCATTGAGCTTCACTTCGACTTCGCCGAGCGCCAACAACGAACGCTCATGCGAGGGATAGAGAGAAACGGCCCGCTGAAACCGTTGTTTCGCTGTCGGGTAGTTACTCTGATTCATTGCCAGAAGGCCGTCCAGGTACAGAACGTCAGGATTGTTGGGCGAGATGCGAAGCGCCTTGTCCAGATGTTTGCGCGCGTCGTCAACCTTACTCTTGCGGATTGCATCCGCGGATTTGTCCATCTCCTGGAGCAAACCCGGAGTAACGACGGGGCGAACAGCGGATCCTTGCGTTTCCGATTCCGGGTGGAGATATACAAAGACATACTGAATCCGAGTGACGACCGTTTCGTTGACTGTGACTCGCTCGGTTGTTTTCTTAAAGCCTTCGGATGCCACGTCCACTTTGCAATCGCCGGCTGGAATGTGCATGAACTGAACTTGCGAAGTGTCTTTCGTCGAGCCGCTCAAGGTGACACCTGCCAACGGGCAGTTCAACGTGACGTTTGCGCTGTGGTCCAGCGCCAGACCGGTGGCTTCCCGCACGGTCACGTAAACATGCACAGGCGATTGCTCATTCTTCATTTCAGCCGGATTGGTTCCGGGGCGATCCGGCTCCAATGGGATCGGCTCCTGGGCAAGAGCTGCCGCAGGTTTGAAGAAGAAAGGCACAGCTGCAAGCAAGAGAATTACGCGTGTACGAACTGAAAAACGACCTGGCATGGGCACCCTCGGGCTCGAGATCGCGAGACCTACTTAAGGCTGACTACAGTATTCCGTCGGTACTAGCGTACTGTTTCCGCAGAAATATTTCTATGACGGCTTGGCCTATTGATTCGTCGCTGAACCCATCGAGTAGTTTCCTCCGAAAGGTTACAGCGGCAGAAAGGTGAAGCGAGCCCCAACCCCCTCGTCTTTCGTAAGTATGAGGAACAAAGGACTTAGGGGAGGGGATTTTGTAGGTATTGATTCCAAAGGGTTTTAAGGGTGATTGGATTCAATACTTAGAGGCAGTGCGTAATATGGTTGGCGACGAGGCCGGGCAAAGCGACACAGAACTCCCTTGAGTGCCGCGGAACGCGAGCCAGCCGGCTCGACCTCACACCCATTATACCTGACTTTTCAAGTTTACTTGATTAGAAACAGCGCGGTTCGAAAGACCGCGGTTCGAACGGATGCCTTGGCTTATTTGAACCAGTACGGAGTTTTCTTGGTCCACGTGTCGTCGGGATATTTTTTGTGCAGAATGTCGTAGGCAGATTTGGAGATTTTTGCGGCGCCGTCACCTGTGCAGCCGTAGCGCGTCGCGCGGACCGTTAGGTGAAGCGCTTCGGGGACGCGCGGGTCGTCGGGATGGGCGGCAGCATATGCGAGGGTTTCGGCGCCGAGCCATTCGGGGCCGGGCGGCAATTTGTCGAGTTGTTCGAGTTCGTCCGCGGCGACCTTCTGATCTTCTTGCGAGATGAATCTTGCGGCGGAACTGTCGCTTTCGGGATAGATCTGCTTGAGCGCAGAGGAAAACGTATGCCACTGGTAGTGGGAGTAGGTGCCGGCGGTCGGTTGTGCGCCTGGCGGTTTTGGCTGCAAAGAGCACCACCAGTTGTCGTGAATATTGTTGAGTTCCTCTGTGGGTGTTTCGCGGCCGAAACCGGTTTCCACAAAGGGCCGGAATCCGGGCGAGCGAAGGATGGCAAAGACGGCCGCGAAGTTACGATCTTCGGCGGATTGAGCAGACGCGTAACTTTCGAGCGCGGGTTTCAGCTCATTGACAAGAGCAGTGACGCGCGGTGCGAGTTGCTGAGCGATGGAATCGTTTTTGAGCAAGATGGCGCGAGTCCACGCGGCGAGGGTCAGGCGACGCTGAACGCCGAGCGGAAGCGATTCTTTTTTCGAAGCCGCGGCAAGCAGCGAGAGAGGAAGTTTCTCGGAGAAAATAATTGCGGAGTCAGCGTCGAGTTGCGATTCGGGCGGTTTGCCGTCTTTGGATGGCAATTTGTCTCGCATGCCGCCGTCCGAATCGTCGCCGAAGTTGTAGGCGACGCCAGCGGGAGTACGAGAGGCGAACTGCAAGAATTCGTCGAAAGAGCGGGCGAGGCTCATGCGGAGAGCGAGGAATTGATTTTGCGCAGAAAGCGACATCTCCGGGAAGGGGCCGTTAAGCACGTCGTTAAGACTGAGGATCACTCCCGAAGAGTCTTTTTCCAGTTTTGCGCGCAAGCGCAGGCTGTGAAATCGAAGAGTTGCGTAGGCGGACGAATTTGGAGAGACAGCTTCCGCAGCCTTGAGGAGCGCGGGCACTTCGGGGCGAGTCGCTTCCGTTTTGCAGAACGCTGCGACGAGCCAGGGCAGAGATTTTGTTTTTTGCCACTGAGAAATCGCTTCGTCCGCAGCTTGCGGCGAGTTGAGCTTCATCGAAGAAATCCAGTTGGTTAGATCGTCTTTCGCGCCGAGTGTCCAGCCCAAACGATCCAGCAGCCAGAAGTAGTCGCTCTTGTCCTGATCGAAATTGGTGCTGGCGCCGGGGCGTGTGAGTCTTTCGGCGAGTTCGAGGCGGCGTTGTTCGGGGTGGAGACGAGCGGCAAGAAAATCGAGGCGGCGCTGAGCGGCGGGTTTTACCTTTGCTTGCGCAGGGTCAGCGACGATTTGCTGAAGAATTCTTTCCGCGGCAATGAGAGCGGCCTTGTCGAGATTGCCTTTGCCATCGCCAAGGGTTCCTCTGCGGATGAGTGCGCGTGCCTGCAGGTAGGCTCCGAGTTCACGCCAGGGCGAGTCCTTGGACTTAGAGATTTCCTCGAAACGTGCGGCAGCCGCATTGAAATCGCCGCCGTAGAGATAAGCGGCGGCGATTTGATACTGGCGGTCGGCGCGGATGACGGGCGGATCGGATTCGGCAGCGGCGACCGGGACGACAGCTTCCTTGGGCGGCTTGTTGAATTGATAGGGCGCGCCGCAATTCTCGAACACCTGGCGCTGGGCTGCGAGCCAGGACTGGACAGCGGCGTTGTCCGGGCCGAATTGCTTGCGATGCTGGTCGAGGCGTTCGCGGGCGGTTTTGAAAGCGTCGGGAAGGCAGTTGTAATACTCGATGTAATTCCCGTCGCGGGATTCGGAGCGAATAACGCCGTGCGCGTCAGGATAGTCCTTGCGATCCCAGTTGGTGTCCGCGACAGCTTTGTGCCAGAGCGTGACTTCGGCAGGCTGATTGGGGTCGGCGGCGAGACGTTCACGTTCGGAAGTTGCCGCCGTCGGGTTCGTGTTCATTGCCGGATTAAGCGCGTTGAGTTCGTCTTTTGTGAAATCCGCACCGGAAAGATTGCGATAGGCGGCGAAGAGAAACATGTCGTAATACGAAGGCTGGACGATGCCGAGACGGCCCCGTAGAAATTCGCCGTAGTCGAAATCGGGCGACTTCATGTCGGTGAAAACAGTTTGTGAGAGCCACGGGCCGCAGGCGTCGGCGACGGGAACGGGTGGAAGGATGAGCGCGGCGACGAGCATCGCAGTAAGAACTGAGTGGCTAATTTTCTTAAGCATTCTGACCTCCGAATCAAAATTTCTGTGCGCTTATCACTGTCGCTAAGCGCGACGGACTTCTAGTTTCCCGGCTCACCCGAAATATCGTTCAACAGCCTTTCAGTGTCCGTTTGTTGCCAGGCTCGCGGAGAAAAAACATAAATGCGTTTCTCTCGAACGCTGAATGCAAGTCCGGAAAATTTTCCCGAGACGATGTCATGCGAGAAGGGTTCATCGGTGGAAAGGCCGAGGCTGGTTGTGCAGGCGGGGACGGTGAAGCTGTTGCCGTTTGCGAGGTAGTGGGTGACTTCGAAAGTGCCCTGGCCCATGCGGAAGAGCATGGGGACGGCTTCATCGATGGTGCCGGGAGGAAGCTGGTCGAGCCAGCGGTCGCCGATGCACCAAGAGGCTAGCGCGGTGATGCTGAGGGGAAAATTAGGAGGGAGTTTTTTGCGGACTTCGATGAGCAGGTCGCGATAGAGGGCGTGTTCGCTGAGCGTTGCGTCGAAGTCGATTTGGATGGCAGTGACGCCAGTAATTTGTGCTGTGTTCGCAATTTCGGCGGCAAAGACGGAGAAGTCCGATTGAGAAAGTGTCGGGCCAGGGACGGTTTGATTCGAGTAGGCGTCGAGAAACGCGCCGCGTACGGATTCGATGCGGACCACGGCCATGAGAGGAGTGCCAGGATTGATTCGAAGAGGTTGGAGACGAGGACGGATTTGTGCGCGTACGCTGGTAAAGAAAGGCGAGTCCGTCGGAGTGCTGGATTTCGGCAGGGCGGCGGCCAGAGGTGGGGCCAAAGAGATCGTCTTGGCGAGGAACGCGACGCCGACTTTCTTGTCAGCGCTGAGGAACTCGAAGTCTTCGGGTCGCTCCCATCCCCACAGATAGAGGTTGGGCAAGTTGGCCATGCGGGGTGAGGGGGTGGGTTTTGGGATAAAGAAATTTCTTACGCTGCGCGGTAGATGGCGTCTCAAGCGGCTGGAAAGGGGCGAGTTGCAGGCGAGATACCAGCCAGCGAGGCACACCACGGCCAGCATGAGTGCTCGGCCGCCGAGTTTGGTCCCTCGAGTCACCGCGTGAGAGAAAGCAACCTTCGCGCCAAATTAAAGTGTTGATGAGAAAAGACTTGTAGCTGGTAAGACGGACGAACCTGCGTTTGGTTGGCAACGGTGCGTCTCATGGGAAACAAATCCGCCTTCCACCAGCCGATGCCGGGCACCCGTTTGGTTTGAATTTCAACTTTTGCGTCACCATCTGTTAAATCCAAACGGAGCCAGCCGCAAATTCGGGCGTATCTTGCTTTTGCCTGGCAGGGGGAATATACTCTACCTTCGCTCGGAAACGGGTCGCACGACAGGGTGGGCGCAAGCCCACTTTTTTGTTGCCGCCGGTTAGGTAGGGCGTCGGACCGGCTTAGCCCGAGGAGTCTCTGGAGTGAATCTGGAAAAAATCCGCGCGGCCGCAGAACGCGTGGCGCGTTCGGAGGGGCTGGAAGTCGTTGATGTCGAATGGAAAATCGGCAAGCAACGTTTCCTTCGGGTGTACATAGACCGGGTTCCCTCACTGCAGTCGGCGGATGGAACAGCCCAAGTTTCGTCCGATCCTTATCCGAAGATTTCGCACGCAGATTGTGAGCGGGTCAGCCAGCAGTTGAGCGTAATCCTCGATGTGGAGGAGCTGATCACCGGGCCGGGATATGTGTTGGAAGTGAGTTCACCCGGAATGGACCGCGCGCTGCGCAAGCCGGAAGAGTTTATGCGGTTTTCCGGGCGGATGGCGAAAGTTTGGACGCACCAGCCGGTGGAAGAGTTGACGTTTTTGGAAGGGCGCATCGCTGGAGTGGATTCCGGCACGGTGCGCCTGGAGTTGAAAGGGAAAGTGCCGCGGACGATTGAAGTGCCGTTTGGTGCGATCCGCAAGGCGAATCTGGTAGTGGAATTTTAGGAGTCGGGAACTCAGGAACGCGCTATGGCTAGCTTGCTATTTCAACAGATCGAAATGCTCAGCCGTGAGAAACACATTGAGCCGGAAATCGTCGTGTCTGCAATTGAGGACGCGATGGTTGTTGCTGCGCGGAAGTACTACAAGACGGAAGAAGACCTGCGCGGCAAATTCAATTCGGACACGGGGCAAGTGGACGTGTTTTCGGTGATTACGGTGGTCGAGGAAGTGACCGATCCGAAGCGGGAGATTTCCGTTGCGGATGCGAAGAAGAAAAATCCGGCGGCGGAAGTCGGCACGGAGATCTTGACAGCGAAGCCGACCGATGTGCTCGGCCGGATTGCTGCGCAGACGGCCAAGCAAGTGATCATGCAGAAAGTGCGCGAGGCCGAGCGCGACACGATTTTCAACGAATACCACAATCGCGTGGGCGAACTTGTCACCGTGATCGTGAAGCGCGCCGAAGGCCCGGACTTGATCGTGGATATGGGCCGCACCGAAGCTCGTTTGCCAAAACGCGAGCAGTCCAAGTTGGAAACGTACAACATTGGCGAGCGCCTGCGCGTGGTCATCAAGATGGTTGACCGCGCTGCGAAAGGACCGCAGGTGATTGTGTCCCGCGCGGATTCGGCACTTGTTCAGCGGCTGTTTGAGATGGAAGTGCCGGAGATTTATGACGGCACCGTACAGATTCGTGCGGCGGCTCGTGAAGCGGGCGAGCGCACGAAAGTTGCGGTGCTGAGCCGCGACAAGGATGTGGATCCGGTTGGCGCCTGCGTCGGCATGAAGGGTATGCGCGTGCAATCCATCATTCGCGAACTGCGCGGCGAAAAGATCGACATCATTCCGTACAACGAAGAAACCGTTGCTTTCGCGCAAAAGGCGTTGAGCCCGGCGAAAGTAACGCGCGTACAAATCACCGACCCGGAAAATCACAAGCTGGAAGTGATCGTCGAGGATTCGCAGCTGTCGCTGGCAATCGGCAAGAAGGGGCAGAACGTCCGCCTCGCTAGCAAGCTGATCGGCTGGGACATCGACATCAAGAGCGAAGAAGAGAAGCGCCGCGAAATCGAAGAGCAAATGACCGCGCTAACCGCGCCGGCCACGCCGCTGACTGTCCTTGCGGGGGTCGGCCCGAAGACGATTGAAAAGTTTGAAGCGGCGGGAATCACGTCGCTGGAAAAACTCGCAGGGATGACGCCGGAACAGTTGATGGAAATTCCGGGCATCGGCGAAAAGATGGTGGACAAAATTTATCAGGCCGTGAACCGCTTCTATGAAGGCGGCGAAGCGGCCCCGGCGGGCGAAGTCGCCGACATCGCGGAAGAAGGCGGCGAGGAAGCCCCAGCGACGGAAACCGCCGCAGAATCGGAAGCCGCACCAGTTGAAACGCCGGCTGCAGCGGAATCGGCCGAGCCAGAGCAAGAAGCGGCCGCGGAAACAAGTTCGGAAACGCAGAGCAGTTCGGAGCAGAAGGAAGAGGCAAACTCCTAAGAGCGCATGACTGATATCAATCAAGTCCGGATTAACGAGCTGGCCCGCGAACTCGAGGTCAAGGCGAAAGCGATTATTGACCTTCTGCCCGGTTTCGGCGTAACAGAAAAGAAAACGCACTCCAGTTCGATCCCCGCCGATGTCGCGGTGAAAGTACGCGCAACAATTCAAGGGCAAGCGCAAGCTGAAGCGGACGCGGAAGCCAAGGCAAAGACCGACAGGGAGGCGAAGGATGCCGCGGCAAAGGCCGCTCTGCGCAAGCCGCTCGCGCCTCCAGCACCCGCTGCACCGGCTCCTACGCCAGTCGCAGTCAAGCCAGCTGCACCTGTCGCGCCGCCGCCCGCTGCTCCGCCGCCCCTAGCTCCAGCACCGGTGCAAACGCCCGCTGCTGCCGCACCGGCGCCCGCTCCCGCACCTGCTGCCGTGCCGCCTCCAGCGAAGCCGGTCGCGCCACCGGCACAACCGCCCGCAGCACAGCCTGCCGCTAGTAAGCCTTCTGTGCCGCCTGTTCCGCAGCCAGGCCAACCATTGCGCCCCGCGCCAGCACCTTCTCAGCAACGAAGTGCACCGCCGGCGCAGCGTCCATCGGCGCAGCCGAACCAGCCTTCGGCGATGCGACCTGCAGCGTCCGCGCCGCAGCGACAAGGTCAATCTTCTCGCCCAATGCCTACGGGCAACCGCGGTCCTTTGCCGACCGGCAATCGTGGCCCGCTTCCGCAGGATCGTCCCAGTGGCCCGCGTCCGGGCCAGCCTATGCGACCGCAGCAAGGTGGCGGCCAAGGGCCAGGCCGTCCGTTCACGCCGCGTCCGGGAGGATCGGGTGGACCCGGCGGTCCGCAAAATCGTCCTTTTGATCAGCGGCGAGGCGCGGTTCCTACGGGAACGCGTCCCGGTCCGCGCATGCCGGGCCGGCCAACGATGTTGCCGCCGATGCCGGACAAAATGCCCTCGAAGGCAGAACCCGGTAAACCGCTTTACACGCGCCGTGCCCCGCAGCGCCAGCGGCCCGTCGCCGACAAACGCGAGATGGAAGGGGAGCGCAAGCTTCACCCGACCCGCCAGCGTTCTGGTGGCGATCGCCGCGCTGCTGCCGCCGTTATTGCTCCGCCGGAGCCGCGCGCGCCGCGCGACGTTACGATTACCGAAGGAATTACAATTCGCGAGCTTGCGGAAAAGTTGGACGTGCGCGCAAAAGAACTTTTGAAGGTTTTGCTCGATAAGGGCATCTTCGCGAGTATTAACCAGGCGCTGGACGGTGCGACGGCCACGCAACTCGCCGAATCCTTTAACGGCGTCATTAGCGTCGTCTCCTTCGAAGAGGAAATGGTTCTCGAGGTTGCGAAGGAAGAGACCAAGGAAAATCTTAAGCCGCGACCGCCGGTCGTTACCGTCATGGGCCACGTCGATCATGGCAAAACAAGTTTGCTCGATGTGATCCGCGAAGCGGATGTGGCAGGTGGAGAAGCGGGCGGCATCACGCAGCACATTGGCGCGTACAAGGTGCAAGTCAACGAACGCGCCGTCGTGTTCGTCGACACGCCGGGCCACGAAGCGTTCACCCGCATGCGTGCGCGCGGCGCCAAAGTTACCGACATCGTTGTCCTTGTTGTGGCAGCCGATGACGGCGTTATGCCTCAGACCAAAGAAGCGATCGATCACGCGAAGGCGGCCAATGTGCCGATCGTCGTGGCCGTCAATAAAATTGACAAACCGGAAGCGCAACCCGAACGCGTAAAGCGGCAGCTCAGCGACCTGGGCTTGATGCCTGCGGAATGGGGCGGCGAAACGGAATTCGTCGAAGTCTCGGCAAAGCAAAAGAAAGGCATCGAGAAGCTTCTCGAGATCCTTCTGCTTGTCGCGGATTTGCGCGAACTCAGAGCGAATCCGGACGCTCCCGCCACTGGAACGGTTCTCGAATCCCGTGTGGACAAGGGCCGCGGTCCAGTCGCTACCGTGCTCGTACAGAACGGTACGCTGCGTTCCGGCGACTTCTTTATCTGCGGCGCGGTATTTGGAAAAGTTCGCGCGATGTTCGACGATCGCGGCCGTCCGGTAAAGGAAGCTCCGCCTTCAACGCCGGTGGAAGTGCTCGGCCTACAGGGTGTGCCCGAAGCAGGCGATCACTTCTCGGTCACTGATGAAGCCAAGGCGCGCCACATTGTGGACTACCGCCAATCGAAACAGCGCGACGCGGCGCTGCTTGCGCGGTCGACCGGAGCGCGCATCACGCTCGATCAGTTGCACGAACAACTCAAAGCCGGCGAAGTCAAGGAATTGCCGATCGTTATCAAGGCGGACGTGCAGGGCAGCGTCGAAGTGTTGAGCGAAATGCTGCCCAAACTTTCGACCGATCAGGTGAAGCTGAAGATCATCGGCTCCGGCGTCGGAGCGGTCAGCGAAAACGATGTGCTTCTTGCGAGTGCTTCGGGCGCCATAATTATCGCGTTCGGCGTGCGGCCGGAGCGCAAAGCGGCCGATCTGGCGCAGCAGGAAAAAGTCGATATTCGTACGCACAATATCATTTACGAAGTCTCCGACGAACTCAAGAAGGCCATGGAAGGCTTGCTCGAGCCGGTCTTCCAGGAAAATTATCTCGGTCGTGCGGAGGTTCGCAACACGTTCCGCGTCAAGGGCTCCGGCACGGTAGCCGGTTGCTATGTTGTCGACGGCATCCTGAAGCGCGACGCGCAAATTCGCGTTTTGCGCGATGGCGCGGTAATCTACACATCAAAACTGAGTTCGCTGAAACGCTTCAAAGACGACGCGAGCGAAGTGCGCACAGGCTTCGAGTGCGGCGCCGGCATCGCCAACTTCAACGACGTAAAGGTCGGCGACATCCTGGAATGCTTCAACGTGCAGAAGCTTTCCGCGGCGGAAGCCGCGGCTCAGTCTGGCGTCCCCGCCGGAAAAAAATAGGCAAATAGCCTTTCCTGGAAATCCTGATGCCTGTAGGATTGCTCACTTTGGAGTTGCACATTGCCGATGCGCAATCGCTGAAGGATAAGCGCCAGGTGCTGCGCAGCCTGAAGGACAAACTGCGGTTCAAGTTCAATGTCGCCGTTGCGGAACTGGATCATCAGGATGTCTGGCAGCGATCGGTGGTCGGCGTTGTTACCCTCTCCACCGAAGAAAAGCACGTACGCGAGGTTTTGCAGAAGGCTCTGGATGAAGCCGACGAAATTCTGGGCTCCATGCTGATCAACCAGGCCATCGAGATTGTTTGATTAATTGAAGTGAGATCGAAATGAGCACCACAAGTCATCGTCACGAACGCATCGGCGAAGAGATCGCCCACGAAATCAACGCCATGCTTGCGGGCGAATTGAAGGATCCGCGGCTCGAAGGCCACGTAAGCGTAAGCGAAGTGCGCGTTCAGCCGGACATGAAGCACGCGCGAATCTTCATCGCTGTCCGTTCAAACGATTCCAAAGAGCAAAACGGTGCTATCAAGGCGCTCGAGCACGCTTCCGGGTATATCCGTCACGAGCTTATCGAGCGTTTGCAGGTGCGCCGCCTGCCCGAACTTCACTTCACGCTCGACGTTTCGGAAGAGAGTGCGCTTCGCATCGAGCAACTGCTCAAGGAAGTGAAAAAAGACAAGCCGACCGCATTGTGACTCCGGCACCCGGAACAGCCGTTTCGCATGAAGTTTTTTGCCTGCCTTTTTATTCTGTGCAATCTAAACTTTGAACCTAGGACTCATCACTCGAACTGAAATGATTCGGAAACCACAACCCCCCCCGTTTGATGGCGCGCTCGTCATTGACAAGCCACAAGGCAAAACATCTCACGACGTCGTGGATGCCGTGCGCCATATGGCCGGCTTTCGTCAGGTTGGCCACCTCGGCACGCTCGACCCGCTGGCCACAGGCGTTCTGGTGGTTCTGCTCGGTCGCGCCACGCGGTTGGTTCAGTTTTATTCTGGCCGTCGCAAACGCTACACCGCTGGATTTCGTTTTGGCTTTGCCACTGATTCCTACGATTCGGACGGCGAGGCAAAGGGTCCCGACGCCGCGCCAACTCTTGACGCCGCGACGCTGGAACGTTTTGCCGGCGAACGCATCGGCCGTTTCGCGCAGATGCCGCCGATTTTCTCCGCAAAAAAAGTGAACGGCCGTCCCGCATACGAACTCGCTCGAAAGAAGAAGGAAGTTGAATTGAAGCCGGTCGAAGTCGAGCTTTTCGAATTCAAACTCACTGAAGTTGACGGCTCCGTCGCACGGTTCCTGATCGAATGTTCTTCCGGCACCTACATCCGGTCACTCGCGCAGGAAATGGGCGAAAAAATCGGCTCTGGCGCGCACCTTTCCGAAATCTGCCGCACTGCCGTCGGTGAATTTTCTCTCCAGCAGACATGGAAGCTCGATGATCTGGCCGAAGCTGCGCGAGCAGGAAAATTCAAGGAATGCCTGATCCCGCTCGAAAATCTTCTGCCAAATTTCCCCAGCGCAAATGTGTTGCCTGTTATCGAGAAGCGCGTCCGTCACGGCGCGCGTTTTAACGTTGTCGTTTCGCAGATTCAGCCCGGCCGCGCGGAAAATCCGCCTGGTTCGACAATGGAACTGGATGCTGGCGAATCTCGCCCACCGCGTCTGCGCGTCTTCGATCAGCAGAAAAAACTGATCGCTATCGCCGAAGCAGTCGTTCCGCGCACCTATCAGCCTATCGTGGTGTTTGAACCCCTGCCCTGATTCGCCTTTTCGTCTGGCGTTACTGCCCTAGCGCTGCGGGGGATTCGGCGCCGGCTGCGGCGGTGTCTCCGGCTGCGGTTGTGGTTGCGGCTGCTGTTGTTGTGGCTGCGGAACCGGTTGGGGTTGTTGCGGTGTCAACCCGGAACCGCTTGTGCCCGCGCCCGGGTTAGGCCCGGCGTAAATGGACTTGGAGAGTCGCGGCGGGATCCTTAATTTCCTTGGCGTAATCAAAATCAAAAGTATCGTGTCCTGCGAAGTATTGTTCCGGTTCTGCAGCGCGTAACCCAGCCCGGGCACTTCTCCCAAGCCCGGCAATGATGCAAGCGATTTCGACGCCTCTCTGTCTGTCAAGCCGCCCACGAGAGTAGTTTCGTCCTGCTTCAAGCGAATCGTCTGACTTAACGTTTGATTGTTAATGACCGGAATCCCGTTCAGCGCCGAACCGGCGAGGGATCGGATTTCAAATTCCATCTGCAGCGTCACTTCATTAGCTCCGTGCACGTATGGCGTGGCTTTTATCTTCAGTCCGAGGTCGATGTACTCGGAGCCAGGGTAGGGAACTTGCGCGGCGCTGCCCGTGCTCGAAAAAGTCGAAGGATTCAGAAACACGCTGACGACGTTACTGGCGCCGGAATGTGACGTGATCGCCGCGTCCGGTAGTCCATTTCCGTCAAAATCGGCCGTCGTGATTGCCTGCGGCCCAGTTGGCGTTGAAAGTTCAAGCTGCGGCGAGTAGGTTCCCAAGCCGAGTCCGACGTACACACCCAATGTCGAGAGACCCTGGTTCGTTACGGCGATGTCGCCGATCCCATCGTTCGTGAAATCCGCAATGGCCACACCCGATGGATTTGCGCCGGTCGATGTTGTCAACGGCGAACCAGCCGCGTCGGCGAACGTCGCATCACCGTTATTTAGAAAAACGCTGATCGTACTGTCCGTGGAGTTCACTACCGCCAGGTCCGGCACGCCGTCGGAATTCAAATCGCCCGTTGCAATCGCGATCGGGCCGTTGCCCGTCGCGAAGGGCGATCCAGTCGCCAGCGTGAACGTGCCATCGAAACCTTGTCCCGGCGATTCCAGGATTGCCACGTTGTTCGTCAACTCGCCAACGACTGCCAGGTCCGGTCCGCTCGTGCTCAGATTTTGGAAGTTTCCGCTCACCATAGCCACAGGCCCTTGCATTGATGCAGGTAGAGCGAAAGGCGACTTCGGGAATGGCGCGAAGGTCCCGTCACCGTTTCCTTGGAAAGTCGCAATCGTATTGTCATTGCTGTCCGCCACCGCGAAATCCAGATTCCCATCACCATTGAAATCTGCGATCACAACCGCGCGCGGTTGTAACCCTACCAAGAAGGGCGATCCCGGCGCCTCAGCAAATGTCCCATCGCCATTGCCCAGCAGCACCGTCACCGTGTTCGAAGTCGAATTGGCGATAACCAGATCTGCCGGTTGAGTGAGGTGAGTCGTGTCCGTCAAGCGAAACACGCCCGAAGCAATCGCTGCTGGCCCCGTCTCATTGCTGCCCAGCTTAATCGCTGGATTCGGCTGCGAAAAATTTCCATTGGCCTGGTTGAGCAAAATGCTGATCGAATTGTCCTGCTGATTTACGACTGCGAGGTCCTGTTGACTATCATTATTAAAGTCCTGTGCCACGACCGCAACCGGTACTTGCCCAACACTAAAATCTGTTCGCGGAAACACCGTCGACGGGATTGCGCCGGCGACCGCGGTACCGCCGAGGCTCGTCGAAAGCAGCGACAATGTGACGGGGAACCGCTGCCCGATAAAAAATGTCGCCGGCTTCGTGTCCTGGACCCGCAAAAGCACCTTTCGGCCGTTTTTTACGAGCGAAAGCGCATCGGAAAAATTCGCGCTGGTGCCCGGCAAGTTCAACAGGAAGGTGCTCCGTCCGCCGCCGACCGGGATCACCGGTGGCACAGGCGAAATACCGTGCGCCGCGAATACTTGCTGCACGAGCGTCAGCAGATTTGCCAGGTCCGTCGCTTGCAGCAATGATTTCACGTCGCTGGTGCTTAACGGAATGGCCCTCGCCGTCGTCGGCGGCACGATGCCCAGATCCAGGGCACGATTCTTGTCTACTTCGAGCAGCTCGATCTCCAGCATCAGCTCACTTCGCGCCTGTTCTGCCTGCTTGATCAACGCTCCCGCCAATTTAACTTTTTCCGCTGAGTCGCGAATCGTCACGCTTTTGCTCTTCAAATCCAATTCAATGTGGTTCGCGCTCGTGATTTCCCGCAGCGCGCGCAGCATCTCCGTAAGATCTTGCGAATCCACACCCGCGCTCAATACAAAGGTTTCCTCAACTTCGATTCCGTACTGCTTGCGTTTCTCGATCGTGTCTGCGGCCACAAAAATCATGTTGGACGTCAGCGGCCGGAAGAATGTGGTCGTCTGCTGTCCGATAATGCGCATCGCAGTTAGGAAATCCACGGCGTCTATACGCAGCTTTACATTTTTCGGTACTAGATCCGGATCGAACGCCGCCGTAATTCCAAAAGCTCGCGCCACCTGCTCGTACGCACTGCGTGTGTCTCCTCGCAAACTGAAACTCTTTACCCCGCGTTGCGTCGCCAGCAGCGGTGGACCCTTTAGTTTGTATTGTTCCGCTGGCCCGGGCGGCAGTACGTCTTCTTCGTTCATCGCCCGCATCTCGGCTTCACGTTCGGCCAGAAATGTGTTTCCCGGATCGATCTTCAGCGCCGTGCGCAATTCTTCTGTAGCTAGTCGCAAGTCGCCGTTGATCGCCGCATTCTCGGCGGCATCCGTATGTTTTCGCACCAATTTCGCTCGCAGGGCCGCGGCATGTCCCACAATTCCGAGGTCGCCCGGCGCGTCTTTCGCGGCCGCATCATAGAGCGTCAACGCATAATCCCAATGTCCCGCCGCCTCGGCTTTCTCACCCTGCTGCACCTCGCGCTGCGCTTTCTTGAGGTCCTGCGCTTTGTTCTGCCCCTGGCCGAAGAGGGAAGTCGCGACGGCGAGCGCGCAGGATAGCGCTGTTGCTGCGCCACAGCCCGGCGCAAATTCTCTCCAACGTTTTGCCCTAAGCGCTTTGCGTTGCATCAGTTCCAGTGTCTTCGTCCCATTCAAAGTTTGCCATTCCAAAGCACTCCGCTATTCTATCCTGAAGAAATCGGACTAATATGGTCCGATTGACCTCCGCCCTATCCCAGCGTTACACTAAAGGCGTTGTTGCAAATCATTTTCAACTGGAATAGTCTTGCTCTCTGCTCTTTTAGTTGCCCTTCGTGAAGGCGTCGAGGCCTCCCTCGTCGTCGGCATCATCCTTGTTTATCTCTCCCGGACCGCCAGGGCCCACCTCGCTCGATTCGTCTGGTTTGGCGTCGGCTTGGCCACCGCGCTCAGCCTGGCCGTCGCGATTGCGCTCGAACACTGGCGCATCAGCGAGGACGGCTTCGAAGGACTGCTCCTGCTGGTTGCCGCCGTCTTCGTTGTTTCGATGATCATTTGGATGAACCGCGTTGCGCGACATCTTCGCAAGGACATCGAGCAAAAAATCGATGCGTATGCGGAACGCGTCGGAGCCGCGGCCGGCTGGGGCATTTTCCTTTTCGTATTTCTCATGGTTCTCCGCGAAGGAGTTGAACTCGCGCTGATTCTTCGCGCTGTCGAACTTTCCAGCGACGGCCTGCAAACGTGGATCGGCGCCATCCTCGGTCTGGCAGCTGCCATTGCCGTCGGAGTTTTCTTCTTCAAGGGCACGATTAAGATTCCGCTGCACCGCTTTTTTGCGGCCACCACCATTATCCTCTGGCTTGTCTCTGCGCAACTTGCCATCTCCGGCTTGCATGAACTCAGCGAAGCGCGCTGGCTTCCATCGAGCAAGCAGGAAATGGCCGTCATCGGCCCCATCGTTCGCAACGAACTTTTTTTCTTCATTTTTATCTTCGGCGCGGCCATGTTGCTAATTCTTCGCGAGTGGCTCACACCCTCCGCGCCCAAAGACGCCGCTTCCAACGATGCCGAACGGCGCCTCTTTGAGTCGCAGCGCCGCCGCCAGCGCCGCTGGATGATCGCCGCTTCCGCCGCGTGTTTCGCCGTTATCCTGGCGCTCACCGCTGATTTCATCTATGCCCGCGCGAGCTCCGCTCCGCCTTCCTCCCGCACGGTGGCTCCTGCTGCGGATGTTATCCGCGTGCCGATAGCCGAAGTGCAGGACGGGAACCTGCATATCTTCACTGTGAATTCCGGCGCTCAGGATTTTCGCTTTCTCATCATCAAAAAGCCGCAAGGCTGGGGCGTTGCGCTCGATGCGTGCCGCATTTGCGGCGCGGAAGGCTATCGTCAGGATGGCCAAAACGTCGTCTGCCGCCACTGCGCGTCCGCCATCTACATTCCTACCATTGGAGAAGCGGGCGGCTGCAACCCCGTTGGGCTTCCTTTTCAGGTCGAAGGCTCCGACATCGTCGTAAACGTTTCCTCCATCACTCGCGCCTTCACCGAGGTGCCCAAATGATCCGTCTGCCGAGCGCGGCTCAACTAATCGTGCCCAACTTTCTTTCTTTTTTTCTTTTTGTTTTTACTGACGACGAAAACTGACGACTGAAAACTTATTCATGTTCGCCCGCCTCATCACCGATTCCTTCACACGCCGGCCGCGCCGCAAGATGCTAACGGTCGCGGCCCTCGCTCTCGGCATGGCCGTTGTCACTGCGGCACTCAGCGTTGCCCTAGACGTTGGCGATCGACTCGCCGTTGAGTTCACATCGCTCGGCGCAAATCTTGTGGTGACCCCGCAGGCTGACTCGCTGCCGCTCGAAATTGGCGGCGTCGACTACCGCCCCGTCAACTCCGGCGCCTACCTCCCCGAATCCGACCTTCCCAAAATCAAATCCGTCTTCTGGCACAACAACATCATCGCCTTCGCACCAGTTCTCGAAGTTTCCGTAAATGGAATGTCTTACAGCACCACGTTCAGGCACGGACTGATACCGGCCCCGCCTGAATGGCCGCGAGTTCAGTTGGTTGGAACGTGGGCAATCCATGGCGTTAGGTCGGCCGACGGCGCGACCTTTGAAACTGGCATTGGAAAGGCGAATCCATGGTGGAAGGTTTCGCAGGGCCGATGGTTTGACGAGGGTGCGGCAGAATGTGTCGTTGGAAGCAGATTTGCACGCAGAGAGCGCTCGAGCAGAGCAGTTTCCGTCGGTGACAACTTCGATGTCTATGACGCGCAGGAAAAACGCTCTTTGTCTCTGAAGGTTGTCGGCGTTCTTGATAGCGGTGGGTCGGAAGATGATGCAGTGCTCCTCCCTATACGCATTGCGCAGCAACTCGCCGCGAAGCCCGGCCTATACCGCAAGCTCTACGTCCTCGCCCTCACTAAACCCGAAGACTCTTTCGGCCGCCGTGACCCGAAGACAATGGATCAGAAAGACTTCGAGCGCTGGTCATGCACTCCTTATATCTCGTCGATCGCGTACTCAATCCAGGAAGTACTGCCTGGTTCGGACGTCCGTGTCATACGTCGTGTGGCCGATAGCGAAGGCCAAATCCTCACTCGCGTCCGCTCTTTGCTCTGGCTGGTTACGCTGGCCGCTTTGCTTGCCGCTGCTCTGGCCGTTGGAGCTTCTTCCGCCGCCAGCGTTATCGAGCGCCGCTCCGAGCTGGCACTCATGAAAGCGCTCGGCGCCGGCTCTGGCATGGTCGGCTTCCTTCTCGCAGCAGAGCAACTCTTGCTGGCTTTCGTCGGTGGCACACTGGGCTACGCAATTGGCTACCTTCTCGCCCGCATCGTCGGCACCAAGATCTTCGGCATCGCGCCGCTGCCGTCCTTCCTCGTGCTCGCCGTCGTTCTCACCCTCGCCATACTTGTTACGCTTCTCGGCAGCGCACTCCCGCTTCGCCGCGCCACGCGCTGCGAACCCGCTCCCATCCTCCGAGGCGAATGACAACGATGATCTCTATGGGCTCCACAAAATCGGTTGTCATCCTAAGGCCCCGCTCGGCGCGCGGCCGAAGGACCTCAACTTCAGTGCTATCGAACAATTCACGGAGAATCTCGATGTCGGGATGCGCAAATGCCTAATCCCTCCGCCAACCGCTCCATGTTCCGCCGCATTCTTCGCCGCCTCCTCTTCGCCAACCGCGGCCGCCTCTTCGTCATCCTCCTCGCCCTCTCCGCCGGGGCCGCCGTCTCCGCCGCCCTCCTCAATTTGCAGGTGGACGCAAAACGTCGCCTCACCTCCGAATTTAGGGCTTTTGGAGCGAACATTCTCGTTTTACCAAAATCCTCTGCCGCATCGTCTGGCGGCTTGATGACCGAGACTCAGCTTTCACGGCTCGCATTGCCACTCGACATGAAAGTCTCCATTCACGCCGCATCGCTCTTGTATACGATTGCCGAGGTAGCTCCTGGCTCGTCACCTAGTTTCTCGCCGGTCGTTCTCGTCGGTTACGCGGGAGTTCTACCCGGATCTGCGCCTCTCGATTCTCTGTCGCAAGAAGCACGACAAACTCTGCGCGGCTCGCAAAGCGCTGAGAATAAATCTTGTATCGCCGGCCAACAGGTTGCTACCAGGTTAAGCGTGAGCGCGGGAGATAGATTGTCGTTTCGTAACGGTAATCTGACTCTGGGTTGTGTGCTGACGGCGATACTAAAAACGGGCGGCGCAGAGGACGGCCAGATTTTTCTTCCGCTTTTAAAGGCGCAGGAACTCGCTGGCAAAATTGGCAAAATCAGCGTAATCCAAATCAACGCTTCAGGAACGCTTGCGCAAATCGAGGAGTACGCTCAAACGCTGCAACAGGAATTCCCCGAACTGGAAGTCCGCCCCCTCCGCCAATTCTCGGAAGCCCAAGCCAAAATCTATTCCCGCATCTCCGGCCTGCTCACCGCCGCCACCGCACTTATCCTCGCTCTCACCGCGCTTTGCGTTATGGCCGCCATGACCAATATCGCCGCCGAACGCCGCAACGACGTAGGCATGATGAAAGCCATCGGAGGCTCCGCCCGCCGCGTTCTCAATCTGTTCCTCACCGAAGCCGTCATCCTCGGACTCGTTGGCGGCCTCATCGGAGCAGCCGCCGGCATCGCACTTTCGGTCGCATTAGGCAAAGCCGTCTTCGGCGTCGCTGCCGCCCCGCGCCTCATCGTGTATCCTATTTCCGTGAGCCTCACCGTCATCGTCGCCATCCTCGGCGCGTATCCCCTTCGCCGGCTCGTCAATGTCCGCCCCGCCACCATCTTTCGAGGTGAGGCATGACGACTCAGCCGCTCGTCAATCCGTCAACGTCTTTCGCGCCTGCTCCGCAAACACCGCAAGTTTTCCTCGAAAATCTCGTCAAGGAATACGGCACGCTTCGCGCGCTGGGCGGCGTCAGCTTCAACATCGAACCAGGCGAATGGATCGCCCTCATGGGCCCATCCGGCTCGGGCAAAACCACGCTCATCAATATTCTGGGCGGCCTCGATACCGCCACGTCCGGCCGCGTCACTGTAAATGGCCAGGACATCACGCGTCTTGGAGAATCCGATCTCGTCCGTTACCGCGCGGAGAAAATCGGCTTCGTCTTCCAGCAGTTTCATCTCGTGCCATATCTCACGGCGCTTGAAAACGTCATGCTCGCGCAGTATTTCCACTCCGTCACCGACGAATCGCAAGCCGTCGAATCGCTCAAGCGTGTCGGCCTCGCCGATCGCCTCGAACATCTTCCCTCAAAACTCTCTGGTGGCGAACAGCAACGCGTCGCTATCGCCCGCGCTCTGATCAATCAGCCGAAGCTCATCCTCGCCGACGAGCCCACCGGCAATCTCGACGAAGCCAACGAAGACATCGTCATCAACATTTTTCGCGAACTCCACCAGGCCGGCCACACCATCCTCATGGTCACCCACGACGTGGACATCGCCCGCAATGCCAGCCGCCGCATCGAGCTGACTCACGGCCATCTCACGCTCGACACCACCTGCAACTTCCTCGAACCGGCCAAACTCTGCCCCCACGGCAAGCCCTTCCCCTCTTCCGGCTGCTGCTCCACCCTCGACTCCAAATCCTGCAACCCGTAACCAACGCTTCGTTCTTTCTTCTCACTGCACTCTGCGCCTCTGCGGGTATATTTCTCTTTGCTGCATCTTCCGTTCAGGAGGTAAATCATGCGTATTCTCGGTGCCGCCTTGATTGCGGGGCTCTTTTTCTCGATGCTCTCAGCCCAAAGCCGGGTCGTATCTGGTTCGTCTGCCGAACAAGTTCTCCGCAAAATCGAAGCGGAAACCGCGAAGCTCGAACAGCAAAATGATCCTGCCCTCGAAAAACTTATTTCAGACGATTGGGTTTGCGCCGGCCCTGCAAGAATGCTGACCAAAAAGGAATTCATGGAAAACGTGCGACGTAATCTTGCCACGCACGAGAATGGTGTTAATCCCTACACCATCGATAAACAAAAGATGCAAATCCATATTTTTGGCGACACGGCCGTTGTGACCTACGTGAAGGAATATCGCCAAACTTCGGACAGCACAAAATTCTTCAACGAAGATAACACCGACGTGTTCACCCACACCGCAAACGGCTGGCTCTTGCGCTTTACAAAAATCTCTCCGGTGCAAGCGCAATCAGCATCGAATTGACCGGTTCCCAAGATTCCCTGCAACGGCCGCATCCTCCTTTGATTCAGCACACTTCGTGTCTCTGCGTTATCATTGATCCTGTCTCTGACTAAGACTGAAAACTGAAAACTGACGACTGTTTCTCCCATGCCCATTCCACTCCATGCCGGCCGCAAACCTACCAGCGTCAAAGTCCACGTCTCCACCAACTCTGGCGTAGACATCACCTGGGCAGACGGTCACTCATCTCATTTCGATTTTCCCTATCTCCGCGATCAATGTCCCTGCGCTACGTGCAACGACGAGCGCGACAAAAAGAGTTCGCTCGCCGAAGCTTCGTCCGCCTTCCGATCCTCTCCAGCCCTGCCAATGTTCAAGCCCAAACCGCGCGCCACCGCTGCAACGCAAGTAGGGAACTACGCCATCCAAATCTCTTTCTCCGACGGCCACTCCACCGGCATCTATTCCTACGACCTTCTCCGCTCCATCTGCCCCTGCGCTGAATGCGCCAAGTCCGCCGCTGCCAAAGCCTAAATTTCGCCTATGCCGAAAACTCCGTGGATTTCTTTCGCTCCAACCAGGCCTGACACGACCTATCTCGCGCTCCTCTCCTACCTTCCACTACGCCATTTCCGCGCCATCCCGAGATTCTTCCGCTACACGGCGCAAACGCAGCGCCAGCTCAAGACCACGCCCGGCATCGTCGGCTACGCGTTGCAAGCCCGAGTGTTCTCCCGGCAGTTTTGGACACTCTCGGTTTGGGAAGACCAACAATCCCTAAACAATTTCGTCCGTCAAATCCCGCACAGCCAGATCATGCAAACCCTCGCTCCTCACATGGGCGAAACCAATTTCGCGCAATGGACCGTCACGTCCGCTGAAATGCCTCCTGATTGGCCCACCGCACTTGCCCGACTCAATCAATCCTAAGAGTCGTCCCCGTGTTGTCATCCGCTGCCGCTTTATGGAATCCTTTCCTGTCGCCAAGCACCTGAATTCAACCGTCGCGAGGTCCGCCATGCCGTGCCACCCCGAATCGTTAAAAAATGTTCCGCTCTTCGCCCTTCTTGACGACGATGAGGCCGCCATTCTCGCGAGCCAGGTCGAACTCAGGAAATTCTCGCCTCGCGAGCGCATTTACAAGATCGGCGATACGGAGGGTCACGCCTACGTGATGGTCGCCGGTCGTGTTCGCGTGACGACGGTCGACGAAGACCATCAGGAGGTCGTCGTCGACGAACCTTCCCACGGCGAATTTTTCGGCTTCGCCTCCATGCTCGAGCAAACCCCGCATCAGACCAATGCCATTGCCCTCGAAGAGACCGAGTGCCTTGAAGTCGATCGCCACGACATCATGGTGCTCCTCCAGAAAAAGCCCCACGCCGGAATGGACATGCTCACTGTCCTTGGCCGTCAATTCCATTCCGCGCAGCAGCTTGTCCGCGTCCGTGCCAATCGCAATCCCAACGAATTAATTGAGAAGAAAGCCACCTTCGGAGAACGCATCGCCGATTCGGTCGCCGGCTTCGGCGGTTCGTGGACTTTCATCCTCACGTTCCTCGCGGTTTTGGTGGCTTATTCGGGCGTGAGTATTGTGATGGGCAGACAGTCTTGGGATCCCTATCCTTTTATCCTTCTCAATCTATTTCTGTCCATGCTAGCCGCCATTCAGGCGCCGGTCATCATGATGAGTCAGAATCGCCAGGACACGAAAGACCGTCTCCGCAGCGAACTCGACTTCGACGTCAATCGCCGCGCTGAATCGGAAATCCAGGGCTTGTCCCGCAAGCTAAACAATCTCGGCGATCAACTCGGAGATCTCGAAGATCTCATCCGTGGCAAAGTCTCCGGCGGTGCCGGTTCGTCTACTCTGCACCAGCAGTGATTCCATGCCTCACAAGCGTCCGCCAGCTCGAATCGCGCTGTGCGTAGATTAGGAGTGCGAATTCGCCGCGTGCACAAGCCGATCTCGTCCTAGAACTGCTAAATGGTTTTTCCGCAGTCCTCCGCTACCTTTTTCATTGCCAAAAAGACAACGCTACCGCTACAGTGAACGCCAATCCCCCCGGCAAACCCCTGGAGGTCACTTTCGATGCCCAAGCCCGATCCACGCTGGCTCACGGCCCAGGAAACCGCTGTTATTCTTGACTCGACTAGCGCTGAAGTCTGCCGCCTTCTCAAGCTCGGCCGCCTAACAGGAGTGAAGCGCAAACAGCCCGGCCGCGCCGGTAAGGCGCAATGGCTCGTTAATCCACAATCCATCGCTAAGGAGAAAAAGCGGCTGGCCAAGTCTTGAAGTTCCATCTCATTCCTAACTTCTTTACTGGTCGTGCTAGTCTCCTCTTGCAATGAACCCTTCAACCTCCGACCCTTCCTATGCACTCGGTTATACAGACGCGGAAAATCGCCGGCTGATCCGCCAAGCGGCTGCCCTTAATCCTCTAACAGAGCGACTGCTTCGCGACGCCGGCATTTCGACGGGCCTTCGCGTATTGGAGCTCGGCTCTGGAATGGGCGATGTCGCTATGCTCGTTGCCCGCTTGGTTGGTCCCACCGGCGAGGTGCTCGGCGTCGAGCGCGACCCAAATTCCATAAAGATTGCACAGTCTCGTGCCCATGAAGCCGGTCTGCAAAACATTTCATTTTCGCAGTCGGATATAACGCAACTTCAGGGCGGCAAGCTCCTCGACGCCGCAGTCGGCCGCTTCATCCTGCAGTTTGTTCCTGATCCGGTCGCCGTCGTGCGCTCTCTTGTAGCTTCCGTCCGACCCGGCGGCGTCATTGCCTTTCAAGAGGGACAATGGCAGCCGTATATTGATCTCCTGCGGCCGTTGCCTCTGTCTCATGCTTGTGCAATCGCGGTTCGCGATACGTTCCGTGCCTCGGGTGTCCAAACGGATTTAGGACTCTCGCTTCACAACGTATTCCTGAAAGCCGGACTACCCGCACCCAACATGCGGATGGAAACGATCTTCGGCGCGCAGCCCGGCTTCACAACGTGGGTTTGTGATCTGTTGCTCACGCTGCTTCCAAAAGCCCGAGAGCATCGCATCTCTCTCGAAGCGCTCGGAAATCTCGAGACGCTCTCGGCACGCATCCATGCGGAAGTTACGTCGGCGCAGGTGGTTGTACCTTGGATCGCCCTTGTCGCGGCCTGGTCGCCCGTTCCGCTGCTGCAGTAATTCCGCGGGTAGCTATTTAACCGGTAGGCGGTCACTCGCATAACTCGAAATTCGCTCGGCCGCCGGCGGATCGAGATTCGCCAGCACGGCAACCACATATCCCGTCTCCGGAAATATCCGCAGATCGCCATTCATCCCGGGCGCTCCCCCTCCGTGCCCGAACGACCGCACTCCATCTTCTCGGCTGTCCATGAATCCATACGCGTACTTCGACCCTCGTGGAGTGTCCGCGTGCCCCGTCGTCAGAAGTTCGGTGTGCTCCGCATCCAGCAGCTTGTGATTCAGCAGCGCGCTCGCAAACTTTTGTAGGTCCTCTACAGTCGTGTACCCGCCGCCTGCCGAAGTCCCGCGATAGGGCAAAGTATCCGCATTCGGTTTCCAGTCTTTGCCCCCATCGAACTTCGTATATCCAATCGATCTTCCCGGCACCGCCTGTTCCTCCGGCAGCGAATCACTCGACGTCATTCCCGCCGGCTTGAAAATATGCTCCCGCACATATTCGTAGTAGTCCTGCCCCGAAACTCTCTGCACGATCAGTCCCAGCAACAAAAATCCGTAGTTGCTGTATTCCCACTTGCTTCCCGGTTCGAATTCCGGGCCCCGCGTTCCGTACAGCTTCACGTAGTCCGGCAGGGTCTTCAGCTCCAGCCGGTGCTTATCAAATTCCGGTCCAAAGAAATCACCCGTTCCGCCCGTATGGGTCAAGAGGTGATGAATCGTCACCTTCGTTGCGATCTCGTGATTCGGATAGTCGGTCAAATATTTTCCCAGCGGATCCGTCAACTTCAGTTTCCCAGCCTGTGCCAATTGCAGTATCGCTGTCGCCGTGAACATCTTGTTCATCGAACCCATGCGAAATTGTGTGGAAAGGGAATTAGGAGTTTTCTTGTCGCGGTCCGCGAGCCCGTAGGCTTGCTCGAAAATTATCTTTCCATTTTTCGAAATTGCTACCGCCCCGGAAAATTTGTCCTCAGCCGTCCTGGCCTCCGCTAACTTCTTCACGCCCGCAACTGCCTCGCTTTCGCTCATTCGCGCCTGTTTGAACTCCGCAGGCGTCGGGCACGACCGTAAGTCGATGACGCCCTTGACCTTGTGCGGCGCCGCTTCTTCCACTTCCATGCTCAACCGTGCGAATTGGTCTGAGTCCTTTTCCTTCACCAGCGCGGTAAACTTCGTCGCTTCGCTCGATTCCACTTTCTTCAGCTCAAACCCGCCGGTCATCGCGCGGAACTCCATCACCCCGTCAATCTCCCCTACCCGTTGCGGGTAATTATTCTCCAGGTATTGCAGCAGCGTCGCGCGGTCCCCGCTATTGAATGCCGCCAGCCACGCCGAGAACTGTTTCTCCGCTGCCGTGTCCGGCACTTGTTGCGCAATACCAGCCAAAGCGACCAACAGGGTCGTCACTGCTAACACCAGCCCCCGCCAGTTGGGCGTCTTCATCGTGAACTCTCCCTTGGCATATGGACGCGTCGTCTAGTGTTTCGTCTTACGCTTTCTTCGATTTCTTCGGCAAAGCCAGCGCCAGCATCGCGGAAAGAAACAGCGAAATGCCGCCCGCGGCCAGTCCGCCGTACAAACTCCCCGTTCTTTGACTGATCCACCCCGCCGCATACGGCCCCACAAATCCCGCCGCGTTTGCGATCGAACTCGTCAATCCAAGCCCCGCCGCCACCGCTGAACCTGTCAGCAATTCGCTCGGCAGCGAGTACGCCGGCCCATAAACGCTATACATACCCGCCACGGCAATCCCCAGCAACGCCACGGTTATTGCAATCGAATGCGGCGCCCCCAAAACCGCCATCGCCGTTCCCGCAAACAACGCCGGAATCGCCGCGTGAAATCTCCGCTCAAGCCGCTTATCCGAGCTTCGCGAAATCAAAACCATCGTGAGAAGGCCCGCCGCGTGGGGAATCATTACCAGCAAGCCTACCACCGTGTTCGAAATTCCCCGTGAGACGAACTTGATTAGTTGCGGCATCCAGAAGGTCAGCATGTACACGCCGCAGTTCGTCGCAAACACGATGAGCCCCGCGTGCCACACACGAAAAATAGTGAGCGCTTGCAGCGTGCCTATTGGTTTTGCTTCTTGCTTCGCTTGCCGCTCGCGTTCCAGTTCAGACCGCACCCAATCTTTTTCTTCGCTCGTTAGAAATTCCGCTTCGCTCGGCCTGTTCGGCAGAACAAAATAGGTCACGATTCCAAAAATAATTGCAGGCGCGCCTTCTACCACCAGCAGCCATCGCCAACTCGGCCAGTGCATCCAGTGAACGTGATCCAGTATCCATCCGGAAAGCGGAGCGCCAATCATGTTGCTTGCCGGCAAGCCGGTCAGAAACAGCGCAATACACTGCGCCTGTTCGCGCTGCCGGAACCAGTACGTCAGATACAACGCGACGCCGGGAAAATATCCGCCCTCCGCCAATCCCAGCACGAAGCGAAGCACATAAAGTTGTTGTACCGAGTGCACCAGCCCCATCGTCAGCGCCAGCGTTCCCCACAAAATCAAAATAATCGTGATCCAGATCCTCGCGCCGAATCGGTGCAGCATCAAATTGCTCGGAATTCCTGAGAGCACATAGCCAAAGAAGAAAACGCCTGCGACCCACCCAAACTGTTCGCTCGAAATCGCCAGATCCTTGTTCATCGTCAGCGCCGCAATGCTGATGTTCGAGCGGTCGATGAATGAAATCACGTATAGGAAAAATAGGAAGGGAATTAACCGCCATTGTAATTTCCGGATCAATTTTGCTTCGAAGGAATTTGTCTCGTTCGCGTCCGTCGGCATTCTTGTCCTAGCGCAAGGCGTCTCTGCACTTGGCCGCAATCAATGTAATGTCATCCTGCTGCTCCTGCGGGCTGAACTGCTGCACCTCGCGCACCACCGCTCCCAGCATCTCCCGCACGGGAAGCTCTCGATATCGTAGCAACGCAGCGATCAATCGTTCCTCACCGAATTGTTCTTCGTCTTCATGGAACGACTCCGTCACGCCATCTGTATATAAAATCAACGAATCTCCGCAAGAAAGCTGTCGTTCATCCACCGCGCAATCCCAGTCCGCAAAGAGTCCCAAGACCATGCACGTCGCTTCCAGCTTTTCCACGCTTCCGTCGCGCCGCAACAGCAACCCCGGCAAATGTCCGCAATTCACGTAGCGCAGTTTTTGCCGCCGCTCGTCGTACTCGCCCCAAAACAACGTCGCATAAGCTCCGTCCGAAGTGTTTTCAAAAAACAATCGATTCACCGACCGCAAAAACGCTTCCGGCTGGTCCAGCGCAATCGCGCATTGGCTCCGCAAATTTGCCTGCAAGTTCGCCATCAGCAATGCGCCGGCAATCCCTTTTCCTGCGATGTCACTCAGTACCAGGCCCAGCCGTTCCTGCCCCAAATCCAGGAAGTCGTAGTAGTCCCCACCTACTTGCCGCGCCTGCATGCAGAGCCCCGCGTACTCCAGCGTCGCCATCGGCGGCAAACTCTGCGGAAAAAGTCTCGCCTGCACTTCCCGCGCAATCTCCAATTCACGCGCCGCGCGCCGCTCCGCCTCCTGTCGCTGTTCGAGGACGCGGCGTTGCCCTTCCATTGCGTGTGTCACTTCGTCGTAACTCGCGAGCACAAACGAGTTCCCGTCTACGTCGCGAAAATGCGCCACCGCGGTGCCCCATACCGGCGCTTCCGTGCCGAGCAACAGCGATTGCTCTGCAGCCGTGGCCAGTGTTTGCGGATCGTACTTGATCCTTCTCAGCCGCGGCGCCGAAGAAAACCGCACGCCCTTCTTCGACCATTCCTGGAATCGCGCCGCAACATCATCCGTCAAAAACACGATCTGCGTCGCTCGTCCAATTAGCTTCGCTTCCTGCGATTTCGCTTTCGGCTTCACCAAAGCCAGCACCGCTGATCCATCCGGCGGCGCTACCGCCACCCATCGCTCGCCCGATTGCAGCTTTGCGTCGAATGCCACGCGAAATCCGAGCTGCTCCGTATAAAATTTCAAACTGCGATCCTGGTCCCGCACATACACATTCACGCAATGCAACCCAACGTGCAAAAGCCGTGCCTCCGCACGGTTTCCCAAAGCGCCCAAACTCGCGACACTCAACCCGGTTCCCATCGCCGAGATTATATTGCCAAACCTTGTGTGGTGCCCGAGTTCCTGCTCTCACCAATTAGGAACCAAATAGTCAAACCGGCTCGTCGGGTAGCAGAATGCCCCGCGAGCCGGTTTCATTCACCACGGGTCGTCGAGTTACAGAGATCTCAGAAAATCCAGTATCGCCTGTTTGTCCGTTGGAGATAGCCCTCGGAACCGTTCAATCGTTGTGTTTGCTTCCGAAGGTCCGTAGCACGGAGTGCGTGAATCTTCACACTCTTGCCCGCGCGAATGATGCGCCTCAATCGCTTTCATCAAGTCGTCCGTTCTGCCGTCATGCAGGAAGAACCGGCGCTGTCCAACGCCCCACAGCGGCGTCGAGCGGAACATGTCTCCCGTCGCGGCTCCCTGCGTGATGTCGTCTGCTAATCCCTTGCCCATGTGATGAATCAGCAAGTCGGAAAAAGGATGGACCGTCAGGCCTTGCAGCGCGGCCGTTTCGCTCTGGTCGGGAGTAATCATTGTCGGCGTATGGCACGCAAAGCAGCCGATTCCAGGATTCTCCGGGCCCGTCCCAAACAGCTGCTGGCCGCGTGTTGCACTCGGCGTGAACGTTGCCGGCTGCGGCGCGTCCAGGAATCTCATAAAGATGGCAAACATCTGCCAGTCGGGCAAAATGTGAAACGGATTAAAAAAGCCCTGGTTTCGCACATCCGTCGAGTCGCTTCGGAAAATGTCATTCGGCTCGCTCACGCCTTGATGGCATTCCGGCGTCTCGTCCGTGGATTGCGGGAACAAGTCGTTCGTCACACCCATCTCCACGTTGTACGCTTCGCCCGAAAAAATCATGATGGACTTGTTCTGTGCCTTCCAACCAAATCGCGTAATCGTCCCGTCGTTTCCGCTTCGATTAGGCACTCCCACGATTCCGAGATCCTGCCGCGCCGATGCCGTCGCGTCGTGCCGCGCCATGATTTCACGGTCTTGAATGCCGTCCAGAATTCCCAGTCCAAACAGTTGCAGTGGAATCCGGAATCGCGCATTCCCTCGCCGGTACTCTTTCTCAAAGTCCGTGTACGGCAGCGCTTGCGCCGAGCAGGCATGTGCCTGCCCATCTGGGAAAATGTCCGAGCGGCCCACCACCGTGAAAAGCTGGTGTACGCCGCCGTCTGGTGACCCATCCGGTTTTCTCGCGAAGCGTACTTCGCGGATCGGCCCAAATTGTTGAATGAACGATGGCACGGGATTCGTCGCGCCCTTCCTGTTAGGTATCAAATGGAACATCGGGTTTTCCGGAGCGCGGTACTGACTCGGTGGATCCTGCGGATTCGGTACTAGAAATCCGCCCGATCCCCCTACCGCTGGCTGGTTGTGGCACACGCTGCACTGGTCGCCGTTAAATCGAATCCCCAGCCCCGATGAATTCGTCTTCGTCACCAAATTTGCTTGTGACTCTTCAACGTGCGAACCCAGCGTCAGGTCGCTGCAGTCATCGCAAACCCCTTCCAGTTGCACCATTCTCTGGAATCCTTCCTTAAACATCGCCTTCTCAATGTCGGATAACCCATTTAGCTGCCCGCCCGCTCCGGGCGACCCGGGTCGCACTCCCGGATCCTTCTGCGCCGCACACAGTCCTGCGCTCAACAGCAACGCCAAGCTCACACACAAACCACGTATCCATGAATCTTTTCCGCAATTTGATTTCATTCGTCCACCCCAATATTTTTCAGGCTCTTCGTTCTCCTCGGTACAAACCACACCCTTCGGCGTGCGGTTCGGGCGTGCTACGTCGCCCGGCGAACACGCTTTGCCGCATCCGCGCGAAAGGACTTAGGAGAGAATTTATTGATCCGTACCGAGGACTCCGCGCAGCCTAAGGAATCTGCGGAGCGCTGCACAATGGAGGGCCGATACTTATTTCATTCCTTCGGTCTTCCCCTGTAAAACGCTGTAAATAAATCGCTTGGAGGGGAATAAGTCGAACGGAGCCGCTTCTTCGAGCAGGCACCGGTCATTTTGGTGTTTGGAAACTCCTCGGGCGCCGATATACAATCTGCACAACGCGTCCCCAAACCTAGCCCATGCCAGGCAATTTGCAATCTGACGGTTTGTTCCGCTTCGGCCCGTTCCTCGCAGATGCCCCCGCCGGCCAACTGCGAAAAGGCGCGTCCAAGATCCGCCTGGCCGGACAGCCGTTCGAAATCCTCGTCATGCTCCTCGAACGCCCCGGCCAAGTAGTCACCAGGGAAGAGATTCAGCAGCGCCTTTGGCCGCAGGAAACCTTCGTCGACTTCGAAAACAGTCTCAACAAGGCCATCAACAAACTCCGCCAGGCGCTCTCTGATTCCGCCGAAAAGCCTGTCTACATCGAGACGCTCCCTCGACGTGGCTACCGTTTCGTCGGCACCCTTCTTCCTCCGGCTTCAGAAGTTGCCAAGAAGCTGCCGACCGAGACTGTGCGCATCGTGGCGCCGACCCCGCCTCCCTCGCCCGCCCCGCCACAGCCGTCCCACCGCATTTCGCTGTGGCGTATCGCGTCACTCTCTTTCTTCCTTCCTCTCGCATTTCTCGTTTGGCTCGTGCTCCGGCCATTTCCCAATCCTCACGTTGTCAGGGTCGTAGCGCTCACGACCTCGTCTCGCGCCGACCTCTACGGCGGCCTGCACACCGACGGCGTCCGCCTTTTCTTTCTACTTCGTCGTGGTCACAAATGGGAACTTTCGCAAATGCCAGTCTCCGGCGGTGAACCTCAGCCGATCTCGGTTCCATTTCCCAACGCCCGGATTCTGAGCGTTTCCCCGGACGGTTCCCAATTTGCCCTCGGTCCTTTCGATTCTCGTACGCCTGCCTTACCGGTCTGGATCATGTCCGCTGTCGGTGGCACGCCCTACCGCGTGAGCGACATCGCCGTCAATGACGCCACCTTCACCCACGACGGCGCCAAAATCACCTATTCCACTCAGGAAGGAATTTTTAACATCGACGTGGACGGCTCAAAGATTCGCAAGATTCTCGATCTCCCCGGCTCGAAATGGGGTTTGGCGTGGTCGCCTGACGGCTCTCGTCTTCGTTTCCATTGGGCGAACCTTCCCGGCGCACCTTCTCATATCTGGGAAGTTCGCTCCGACGGTTCAAGCCTCCATCAATTCCTTCCAAACTGGACCGGAGCCGATGGCCTTTGCTGCGGTCGTTGGACAGCCGACGGGAAGTATTACGTCTTTCTTGCTTCTTCTGAGAAATCTCCAAGCGCTGTTTGGGCTCTTCGCGAATCCTTCGGTTGGTTTCGCCGCTCGCAAACTCCGATCTTGCTTGCCACTGGCCCTTTGTCGGCTTCCGTGCTTTTGCCTTCTGCCGACGACAAGAGAATCTTTATTCTCGGCAATAATGCCCGAAGCGAATTCGTCCGCATCGATCCGCGAACTCGTGAGTTACACGGTCTTCTCGGCGGCCAGCCTGCCGCTTGGGTTGCCTTCGCCCCAACGGGGGATTGGACCGCTTTTCGCGGCTCCGGTAACGCGCTTTGGCGCTCAAAACTTGATGGCTCGGCCCCGTTGAAGCTCGTCTCAGGTAAGTATGATCCCGGCCTCCCCGCCATTCGTCCCAACGGCAAACTGATCGCGTTTCGCGGTCAACCGCCCGGTGTTGCCTCCAGCCGCATCTACACCGTCAGCTCTGACGGCGGCGAGCCCACCGAAATCGCATCGAATTCATTTCCTTTGACATCCCCCGCGTGGTCCCCCGACGGCACCAGGCTCAGCTATGCTGTCGATGCCGACGAAGATCCCGCCTCAGGCATCTATATCTTCGATCTCTCCTCGAAAACCACCCTAAAAATACCCGGCTCCGAAAAATATTGGAAACACCGCTGGTCCCCGGACGGCAGATTTGTCGCATGTGTTTCCGACCGGAACGACGCAGTCTCCCTCTTCGAGTTCGCCACAAAAAAATGGACAACTGTCGCCCACGGCAAAGTTATCGGTCCGGCTTTGTGGTCGTCGGACTCTCGCCTTCTTTTCTTCCAGGATATTCTTGAGCCAGGCGAACCGGTTCATCGCCTCACACTTTCCGATCTTTCCACCACTACGGCTTTCGAGTGCAGCTTCCTTCTCGAGGGCGGCGTTCAGCGTTGCGGCCTCGAGGGCCTCGCGCCGGACGGCTCCTTTGTCTTACAACTTAGCCGTGGCGACCACGACATCTACGCTATTGATGTCGACTTGCCTTAATTCCATCCGCTTGCAGCGCCGATATTCCCCGCCAACTAGACTTCCCCTGCCAAATTTGCGAGCATTAAAGTCTGCTGGTCTGATTACCCATACATGAGCACGATTCCCAATGGCCCTGCTGCCCAGGGTGGGCGCGGCAACGCAGTTCCGCGCGTCATAGTCGCCACAACCGCTCTTCTCACCTTCATTTCTTTCTGGAAGGCCGCAGCAATCGTTCTCAATGACCTCGCTTCCTCCGCCTATTACGCCGGTGGCGAAGCAGAGGGCTTCATCGGGAAGACTGCTCCCTGGTTCATTCTCGCCATCATGGTTTTTTCTTACGCCGTCCGCGCGGTGTATGTCGAGAGCTGCAGCATGTTTGTCCGCGGCGGCGTCTATCGCGCCGTCAAGCAGTCTCTCGGCGGCGGCCTCGCCAAATTCTCTGTCTCCGCTTTGATGTTCGATTACATCCTCACCGGCCCCATCAGCGGCGTCGCCGCGGGCCAGTATCTCAGCGGCCTTCTCGACGAACTCGGCCTGTATTTCCACATCACAACGGGCCATTTTTCCGGGGGCACCACCGGCCTCATCGCCGCAAGTTTCGGCATTATCGTCACCGTTTATTTCTGGTGGGAAAACACCAAAGGCATTCCCGAATCGAGCGAAAAAGCCCTCCACATCATGAAGCTTGTCACCGTCATGGTGGTCATCCTCATCACTTGGTGCATCTACACGGTCATCCTCCGCCATTCGCCGCTTCCTCCGCTCCCTCAGCCGCGCAATCTCCATCTGACTCCCGACGCCCTCGGTTGGCTCGTGCACAGCCCCCTTCCGCACATGTTCGGCGTCATCGCCATATTCATCGCGCTCGGCCACTCCGTCCTGGCCATGAGCGGAGAAGAATCCCTCGCTCAGGTCTACCGCGAAATCGAGCACCCCAAACTCCCCAACCTGAAAAAAGCCGGCCTCGTTATTTTCGTTTACAGTCTCGTTTTCACGTCGCTCGTCTCGTTCTTCGCGGTGATGATTATTCCCGACGACGTCCGCCAGGGTTTCCTCGAAAACCTGATCGGCGGCCTCGCCATGAATCTCGCCGGTCCGTTCTTGTTACGACTCGTATTTCACGTTTTCGTTGTTGTCGTCGGCGCCGTCATTCTCGCTGGCGCCGTCAACACCGCTATCGTCGGTTCGAACGGCGTTCTAAATCGTGTCTCCGAGGACGGTGTCCTCAGCGAGTGGTTCCGCCAGCCGCACCCGAAATTCGGCACCAGCTACCGCATCATCAATATCGTCGTCCTTCTTCAAATCGTCACCATCATCATCAGCCGTGGCGACGTCACGTTCCTCGCCAACCTTTACGCCTTCGGCGTCATCTGGTCTTTCGCCATGAACGGCCTCGCCGTTCTCGTCCTCCGTTACACCAAGCCCGGCCATCGCGATTTTCAAGTCCCGCTCAACTTCACGATCAACGGGGTACAGCTACCTTTGGGCCTTGCACTGATCACGCTCACCCTGCTCGCCATTGCCGTCGTCAACCTGTTCACCAAGCCCGTCGCGACGATGGCCGGCGGCGCATTTTCCATTCTTCTCTTCATCGTCTTCTCCATCTCGGAGCGCCGCTCGCGTCCTTCCGGCACCGCGCACGTTGAGATGGATCAGTTCAATCTCGAAATTGAAGGCGAACTTACTCCGGAAGCTGTCGGCACCAAGCCCGGCAACATCCTCGTCCCCATCAGCAATCAATTTAATCTCTACCATCTCGCAAACGTTCTCGATCGCCTCAAGCCCGGCCGTCGCGATGTTGTCGTCCTTCACGTCCGCATCCTGCGCCGCGCCGCTTCCGGTGAACAGGAACTCGACGCCGATCAACTGTTCGGCAGCATCGAACAGCACCTTTTCTCGCAAGCCCTCAGCCTCGCGGAAAAACGTGGCAAATCGATTCGCCTCGCCGTCGTCGCCGCCAACGATTTGTGGGACGGTATTCTTCGCGCCGGCCAAAGCCTGCAATCTTCCACCATCATCGTCGGTTCTTCCGGGAAGTGGCAAAGCGAAGAGCAGGCCCGCCAGATCGGCGAAGCCTGGGAACGCCTCGGGGATCCCAAGCCGCAATTCAATTTGGAAATCCATCTCCCCACCGGCGACAAAGTTTTCAAGGTCCTTGGTCCGCACGCGCCGAATCTTACCGCCAACGAAGTCAACCTCCTGCACCGGCTCTGGCTCCGTTTCAGCGATCTAGTCCAACCGGAAGAACTCCATCATCACGACGTCGTTCACTTTGCGCTCGAAGAACTCCAGAAGGATATCGACGCTGGCAAAGAAGAAGAGCTCCTCAACCGCCTTCGCGCCCATCTCGCTGCCAACCGCAACAAAAAGAAATCGCCGCCCATCTAACAGGCGGCGTCTCTCGGTCCTTTGTAACGCTGGCGTTTCGCCCGCGCTTTCGGTTCATCTCTCTACAACTGCGACGTGCAATGCCCGCACCGCTTCGCCGCCAACGGAATCGCCATCGCGCATTGCGGACAATCTTTCGTCGTCGGCGCAGCCGCAGGCGTCGGTTTCACCGCCCAGCGATTCACCATTCTCACAACCATAAAAATCGCAAACGCCACGATCAGAAAATTGAAAATCGTGTTGATAAAGTTTCCGTAGTTCAGCGTCGGCGCTCCCGCCAACTTTGCCGCCGCCAGCGTTTCGTATGTTTTATCGCTCAGGTTGATGAACTTGGTTGAGAAATCTACATGTCCAAGCAGTCGTCCGAGCGGCGGCATCAGTACGTCGTCCACCAGTGACGCTACGATTTTTCCAAACGCGGCGCCAATGATTACGCCGACTGCCAAATCCAGAACATTGCCCCTCATTGCGAATTCTTTGAAGTCCTTCAGCATGGTGCCTCTCTTTCGTCTTGCGGCTTGAGCTGCGGTGCGATCCCTAATTTCGGCGTGAGACTAACACAACTCCCGCCAGTCCGCGTAAGACGAACAGTCCGCCGAGCGTCGCAAACATCGGCGTCACAAGTCCGAACGGCACCTTTGTGAGCACCAGCATCAATCCGCCGGCCAGTAACAACGAAATTCCGCTCACGCGATCCACCCAATACGTCCGCAACCCCTTTGCCCGAAAAAAAGTGAACGCGCCCCAAACCATCAACAACACGCCAACCATCAGCCACGAACCCGCGTGCCGGTCCGGTATCTTGTGGCTCACCAGCGCCAGCCACAAAATAAATCCCCCCAGCATCGCCACAATCATTTCAATCAGCAATCGCAACGGAAGTTGCATCTATGTAAGAAACGCCCTCGGGAATCCTGATTTTCTCGCTCAAACAGCTCTTCGGGAGGTCGGGGCTTCAGCCCCGACGTAAAGTGCTCCGCGTGCCGGGCTTTAGCCCCTGAAGAAAGTCAGCGGAAACAAACGTTACGACACCGGCTCAATCTTCACATACTCAACCTTCACCGCTCTGCTAGCCTCTTGGCTGCGCTCTCACGACCACAATCCAATTTCGCTGCGCAACTCTCAATCGGCCCATCGCTTTGTCCGTGAGCTACGAAACCCGTTCAATCTTCAATTTGTTAATCGTCACCGCCGTCCGCGGCCGGTCGCTCGAATCCCTCGCCAACTTCGAAATTTTGTCCGCCACGTCCTGGCCTTCCACCACTTCGCCAAAGATCGTGTGCCGGTTATCCAGCCACGGCGTCGCCGCCACGGTAATAAAAAACTGGCTTCCGTTTGTTCCCGGTCCCGAATTCGCCATGGAAAGTTTTCCCTTCGCCGAATGTTTCAGTGAAGGATGGAATTCGTCCGCGAACTTGTACCCCGGTCCGCCCATTCCCGTCCCTTGCGGGCATCCGCCCTGAATCATGAAGTCCGGAATCACGCGGTGAAAAACCAGTCCGTCATAAAAGGGCCGCTTCTCTTTCGCACCCGTCCGCTCATTCGTAAATTCTTTCGTCCCTTCCGCGAGCCCCACAAAATTCGCTACCGTGTTCGGCGCTTCCTTCTCCAGCAACCGAATCACAATATTTCCCTGCGAAGTCTCAAAAACCGCGTAAGTTCCCGCTGCGCGTGCCATCGTTTCTCCTTTTTGTTTTAGGGCCAGTCCATCCTACCCCAGCCATGGACACGCCGCCACCTGGCGAGGCCCCCGACTGCTCACCAACATATCGGGATTGCGTCAGTACAAGTGTTGTCGTTGTCGCCTCCAGAAAGTCTCATGAGACTCGTTTCGCTCCTGTTGTTGGCCCTCGTTTCGCTGGTCCCTGCAGCTGTTGGAACAGTGGGGTTCCAGCAACTTTCAGTCCCGGACGCCGCAGGTAGGCCAATCTCCGTTTTCCTTTGGTATCCAAGCAATGATCCAGCAACGACTCAGCCAGTCGGTAGTTTCATGCAGACGGTCTCTGTCGATGGGCGTGTTCTAGGCGGACCGTTGCCTTTGGTCCTCATTTCTCACGGAACCGGCGGAGGATCCGCCAGCCATTACGACACTGCCTTGGCTCTTGCGCAGTCAGGTTTTCTTGTCGCCGCCCCGACTCACACCGGGGACAACTATCAGGACCAGAGCTACACCGGAAACCGCAAGAATCTCACGGACCGGCCCCGCCAGGTAAAGCTGGTATTGGACTACCTGCTCGCCGTGTGGCCCGGCCGCCATCACCTGGATCCCTCTCGCGTCGGAATGTTCGGTTTCTCGCTGGGTGGCTTCACAACACTGGTGGCATCCGGCGGGACGCCCGATTTGAATCGAATGCTCGAACTTTGCACCACACGCCCCGGTGCTCCCGAATGCATCTTCGTAAAGCAGCGAAATGGTGATCAACTGGAAAGAATAGCGGCGGTCCCCGCTTGGTTTCACGACGAGCGCGTTAGGGTCGCCGTCGTGGCTGCTCCTGCCGTCAGCTATTTGTTCGGGCCCGGCTCGCTGAAGGCGGTCACAATCCCAATTCAGCTATGGAGAGCAAGCAACGATGAACAGGTCCCTGATGAATGGAACACCGCGATTGTTCGCAGTGAGCTTGGCAAGCCTCCTGAAGAGCATCTTGTGGCATCGGCTGGGCACTTCGCTTTTTTGCCTCCTTGTCCAGATGCACTAACCAAACAGGCTCCTCAGATTTGTACGGACTCCGCAGGATTTGACCGGGCCGCCTTTCATCGTGACTTCAACGCGACTGTAGTCGGCTTCTTCACCAGAAATCTGAGTAGAACGTCCCCGCCTGAGGCGCGGAACACTTACTCATGGAGAGCGCCCTCTCTCTATTTCGAGCTAAACCAACGCGATCTCGTACCGTGAGCTAGAAATACGCGTGTCGTGGTCGTGGGCGGAGGTTTAACAAACGGTTTAGATGCCGTGTTTAGCGCGGAGCAGCCTGCGCGATCGCCGCAAGCAACTCTTCCACGGCTGCGTTGTCGCCAAACGTTTCGCTGAAATGCGCAAACCGTTCTACCTCTCCCGGCCCAAACACAAAGCTCCCACGTAGCTGAAACGGATTCTTCCCCAACTTGTGCTGTTCATGCCCTGCAACGCGGGCGCGGTCTCGTGCCGCAAAATTGTCCCCGCACTCTTTGCACAAATGCCGGGGCGTACCCCTCTTTCACCTTCCGAGTTTCCGCGATCCAATTGCTAACTGCTTTAGATTCAATACGTACAGAAACTGTCCCCTGTAAGCCTTTTAGAATGAATACATACGAAGAACAAGGGGTGGGGGAGGGGTGATTATGGTTAACCAGGCAGTTCGGCGGACTTCGCACCGGCGAGTCCTCGTTTCAGCCGCAGATTGCCCGCGCGGCCAAGAACGTGTACCCTTTCGCCCGCGAGTGGGAGGAACCATGACCGATCGGCGTGAATTCTTGCAGGGAGCTATTGCGAGTGTTGGGGCGGGTGCGGCGGGGCTTTCGGTGGCCGGATTGCCCATCCCAAAGTGGATGGCGGCTGAAGATTTTGGCGGAATCCGCGCGGAAATCCTAAAGCGGCACGACGAATCCGTAAAGCGCCTGCAGAACTGGATCAAGCTGCCGAGCATCGCAGCAGAAAACCGCAACATGAACGAAGGCTGCCAGCTGATGATGGACATGCTCAAAGAAGCCGGTTTCGGTATGGTGAAGAAGATGCCGACCGAAGGACATCCCGGCGTTTTTGCGACGCTCGACGCGGGCGCACCAAAAACGGTCGGGCTCTATTTTATGTATGACGTGAAGCAGTTCGATGCGAAGGAATGGGCTTCGCCTCCGCTTGACGCGGCGATCATCGACCGGCCTGGAGTCGGAAAAATTCTTATGGGCCGCGGCGCCGTCAATCAGAAAGGGCCA
>Ga0247694_1000018_pt1 | contig 91775 bp, 82 predicted proteins | sample CNK35_metaG_FD_182736 | JGI IMG/M metagenome (GOLD analysis project Ga0247694, IMG submission 182736) | Soil microbial communities from Purdue University Martell Research Forest, Indiana, United States - CNK35 | ecosystem: Environmental > Terrestrial > Soil > Temperate forest > Bulk soil...
GCTCGCGGCCCGCGGCCATAATACTTTTCGTTGGTGGCACGGGCGGCTTCGCGATTGACGGACCAAAGATCGCAGATGGCGGTCATTTCGACGTTGTGCGTTTTGCGCAGCATTGAAGCAATTTCGGCAAGATTCCTGCCACGGCTGCCAAAGCCGATGTGCCCGAGGGAAATTCGGTCATTGGCGCCAAGAATGCGTGCATAAGACGAAGCCGTGGAGGAGAAGGCGGCCCCGGCCGCCAGAACGGTCGCCGATTTATTCAGGAATTCTCTGCGGTCCATGCGTGCATCGTTGTGGGACATGTTTTTTCTCCTGAACGAAGGCCAACTGAAGGTCCTTGATATCACAAACCGAAACCGAGTTACCAACAGCAAAGGCACCCTAAAGGCGCGCCCCCCGACTGGGCAACCGTGCCAGGCGCAACGGGGCTGAGGCCCCTCGGGCTACACAAAGCGAGAGGATAGGACGTTGGATTTTCGGAGAAGAGATTCGGAGCATTAACGCTCGGCGGATTTGGCCATGCGGATGACGGGGAGGGATTCGCCGTTGCGGAGGGAGACGGCGATGGGCTCGATGACTTGGTAGCCGCGGAGTTTGTAGAGAGGGACTCCGGTGAGGGTGGAGCCCATTTCGAAGCGAGTGAACCCCGCAGATTTGGCTGCGCTTTCGCAGGTCGCGAGGAGCAGGGTGCCGAGGCCGCGGCGAGACCAATCGGGGTGAACAAAGATGGCGCGGATTTTGGCGGCTTCGGTGGCGGGGTCGAGAAATTCGGGTTCGCGGACGGCGGCGTGGTCGCTGCCGAAGAGGGTTTTGCGTTTGCTCCAGCCGCCGCAGGCGACGATTATTTTTGCGGCAGAGTCGTCTATTTCGGCTACAAAATAAGTTTGGTCGGCGACGAGTTGGGTGTCGAGGCCGAGAACGGTGCCAAGAGCGCCTTCGATTTGTGCGGGAGTGTAGTCGCCCGCCTGGAGGATGCGGACGGAGGATTCGATGAGGGCGTGGAGCTTGGGAATGTCGGCTCGGGTGGCGAGGCGGACGGAGAAATTGGGGAGCACGGGTTGATGATACGACGGAAGAGGGATAGTCAGAGAGTGCACAGAGAACTTAGGACGCAGTCTGGGCCACCACAGTCGGAGCCAATTTTAAGATTGGCCACTCCATTTAAGAAGCAGAGTTCATTCGTCGGAGGTGGCGACGTAATAGCCGGGGCGGGAGCGGATCTTTAGATTCTTATATTTGGCATCAACTAAACTAACTTTTATTTCGTGATAGCCGTCTTCGGTGGTGCCGGCGGGGGAATAGCCGAGCGTGTATTGGGTGTGGAGCTCGCCGCCGATTTCGTCGAGTGCTTTTTCTATGGTGCGATCCTTGAAGGTGGCGAAGTGCGCGCCGCCGGTGGCGACGGCGGCGACTTCGAGCGCGTGGGCGCTGACTTTATCGGCGATGTGACTGACGGCCCAAACGGCGAGGGCCATTAAATCCACAGTGTTATTCAAGCGAGGGTCTTCTTCTTCCGGAACGGGCGGTTTGCCGGGAATGGGCGGCAGGGGATATGTGCCTGGCGGAGCGATATCGGTGTGATTTTGCTTCGGTTCCTGTTGCAGCAGGGCGCGAGTGGTGGAAAGCCCGACGCTGTAAATGGTGACGTTTGCGAGCTGCGCTTTGCGGAGGACTTCGCCGAGTTTTGCCTGACTGCCGACATCGGTGGCTTCGGAGACGACGAGGAGGACGCGGCGGCGTCCGGGAGTATCCGCCGCAGGTTCCGGCGCGGCGGTGAGCATTTCGACGCCGACACCCATGGCGTCATAAAGGCGCGAACCAGAGGTGCTGGCGTGGATTTGCGCGACGGCGCTTTGGATGGCGTCGGGATTTTTGGAGAACGGAAGAAGTTTGTCGATGGTGTCGTTGAAGCCGACGATGGCGGCTTCGCCGTTCTGACCGAGAATGGTCTCCGTAATCAGGATGCCACTTTTTTGGACAGCGGGAAGGAGCGGCGCGACGCGAGAGCTGGTTTCGATGAGGACGACGAGAGAGAGCGGGTCGGTGCCGACGTCGAAGTGAGAAATGGTTTGCAGGACACCGTGGTCGGTGAGGCGAAAGTCGGCGGCGGCGAGGCTGGTGACAATCTGATCTTTGGAACCGCGGACCGTGACAGGCGCGTTGACGAGGACGACGTTGGCTTTGAGAGTGGTTTGGGCGCGCTTAGGGGCTTGCTGGATGGGGACGTCCGGGCGCGGGACCATGGGGCCGTCGGGGGTTTGGGCGAGGGTGGGGGAAACGGACGAGGCTAAGGCAAAAAAAGAGAAAAGCAAAGAAAATCGAGCTTGGACCGAGATTCGCTTCATCTGGGCTGCACCTGGGCTGCGGCTTCGGGGGCACAGGCAAGAGTAGCCGTGCTACCGGAGTGTACTTGATTCGACGCAAAGGGGCGCGCAGACGTTGCCGGGAGGCACTGCGGTTCCTACAATGGAAGGCCGACCGAGCGGAGGCAAGAGCATGTCGTCACAGCGTTCCAAACTGAAGCCGCAGCGCGCACCGAAAGCGCCACACGAAGATGCGAAGTTTCTGGAGAGTACGCCGGCGCGGCCGCTGCGCATTCTGGCCGAGTACATCAACCCGCTGGCGCAACTGAAGCGCGAAGGAATCGGCGACACGATCGTGATGTTCGGGTCGGCGCGGCTGGACTCGCATGAAGTGGCGTCGGCGCGGCTGACGCGATTGAAAGAGCGAAAAACTTCCAAGTTGAACGCAGCAGAAAAGGCGAAGCACCGGGCGGCGATACGCTTGGCCAAAAGCGCGCTGGAGATGTCGCGCTACTACGAAGAGGCGCGGCAGCTTTCACACAAGATTACGACGTGGGCGCTGTCGCTGGGACCCCGCCCGCGGCGGTTTGTGGTCTGCTCGGGCGGCGGGCCGGGAATCATGGAAGCGGCCAATCGCGGCGCGTACGAAGCGGGAGGGAAGTCAATTGGATTGTCGATCGAGCTGCCGCACGAGCAATTTGCGAATCCTTATATCAGCCCCGAGCTGAGTTTTAATTTTCACTACTTTTTCATGCGCAAATTGTGGTTCGCGCAGATTGCGAAGGCGCTGATTGTTTTTCCGGGCGGGTTCGGGACGATGGACGAATTGTGGGAAATGATGACGCTGCTGCAAACCGGAAAATTGGCGAAGAACAACATGATTTTGATTTACGGGCGGAAGTATTGGGATGAAGTCTTGAATTGGAAGGCCATGGTTCGCTGGGGAACGATCAACGAAGACGAACATAAGCTGCTGCAATTTGCCGATAACGTGGACGAAGCGTTTGACCTGGTGCGCGCGGGAATGGAGAAGTACCACATGGATGTGGATCCGTTTCTGCAAGCGTACTGATTTGAGAATTTTCCTGCAAAACTTTTGCTTCGGCGACGTGTTTAATAGACATGACGTAGAGCCATGCAAATACAGGAAATCCTGCATGGCGCAAGGCACGCCCAGCCTCTAGGCTAATTTCAGGAGGCGAACAAGCTATGTTTACCAATCGATGGAAAACCGGACTGGTACGATTCGCTTGCGGAGCAGTGATGCTCGCAACAGGAGCGTTTCTTGCGGGAGTGCCGCGGGCAGAAGCAAGCGACGATTGCCAAAGAAAACTGGCTCATGCGGATCACGAGCTGGACCGTGCGATTGAAAAGCACGGTTACAACAGCAGGCAAGCAGACCACTGGAGACATGAGCTCCACGAAGCAAGAGAGTGGTGCTGGGAACACCGACACCGGTGGTGGAATGAACACGAGCGCCGCTGGCACGATCAGCGTGACTGGGACGACCGCGATCATGATCACGACGGGCACTAGACCCCGTGAAGGCCACGAGTGATACAGCGAGCCCAGCGGCTCGGTAGTTGAGCAAGATCAGATGATTGGAGAACGCGAGAGGGGCACGATAAATCGTGCCCCTACTTGTTTTGTGCCGTGTCCTCAGAGAAAGAACCCGAATAATCAAAGCGAAAAAAGAGGGTTTGAGGGAAGCGCAACCTTTTGCCAGGAGGGGTGTTTTATGAGTGTATCCGAGAAAGCCGGCAAGATGGCCCGGAATGCGGGAGGAAATCATGAACACGATCCTTGTGAAAGCAAAGAAAATCATTGGGAAAGCGGCGCTAGCGACCGTGGCGCTGGGTGGATTTTTGGCGTTTTTCGGGGCGGGAACTGCTTCGGCGCATCCGCGATTTTCTGTTTACGGTGGTTATGGGCGACCGTATCCGGCGTATGCCGGGCCGCGGTATTACTACGGACCCGCGCCGGTTTATGTCGGGCCCGTCTACGGCCCGTACGGACATTACCGGCCATACCGCTACCATCGTGTGTACCGCTTCTGGGATGAGCGGGGTCACTGCTGGCGCTATCGCTAAACGATAAAAAGATTTACCCCCAACGAAGGCAAGAAAACGGGCGCGAGGAATATTCCCCGCGCCCGTTTTCTTTGGAGGGACAGTTTCAAGTCTCAAGTAAAAAGTAGAAACGAAAATCAAGAGACGCTAGAACGGCGTTTCGGCATAGAGCCGCGACGGTCAGCGAGAGACGAGCGAAAAATCGTCAGAAAAGACGGCGCCGAAGCGGCGCTCTTCGTCCTGATCGTGCAGCAATACGACGGGAACAACGCGGAGCTGTTTTTTGCAGGTGTGGCACGCCGTTACTTCGCCTTGCAGGTCTTGTAAGAAACCATCGGTAAAACGATAGAGCGTTCGCTCGCGCCGCGCGTTCTTCTGGTCGCGAGTGCCGCAGTGGGGACAGACGAATTCGACCGTGTCCTGCTGCGGATCGCGGTCCAGAGCCGCCCAACCGGTGCGGCGAACCCCGAGAGTTTCGGGATGTTGCCGGTCCATGGGATTGGCCCTCCTGGGATCCACGTCCTTGGAAAGATTGATGCGCGAGGAGGCTCATTTGTTACAGGAATCTAAATATCTGAATTTAAGGTGCTTAGTAATTGCTTTGTCGGAGTCGGGCGGCAGTTCGCAGTCGAGCGCCAGCCGGCAATGAACTAATAAATAAGTAAACAGCCGGGAACCGGAAACGCGTGACGGTGTCCAAGCTAGGGAGAGGACGCGCGACCTCACATCCCTGCGAGCGCTGTGCCGGCGGAAGCAAGGCAGCCTGCATCCGCCGGTGCAGCAAAAAACCTCGGGTTAGCTCGCGGAACATTTTTGGAGAGGTGTGCGATGTCCAACGAAGGAAAAAGAAATTCCAGCGGGCAGATAGGAACGCTGGGCAGTTGTTTGATTGAAGGAAATTCGGAGCAGAAGGCGCGAGAGCGAAAGATCAAGCGGCGCGCGCTGGCGATTTCCATCACTTTGCAATCCCTGGTGCTGGTGGGGCTGGTGTTGACGCCGCTGCTGGGGAAAACGGAGAAGCTGCAGTTTACGTTGTTTACGCCGATTCCGAACTATTACCGCCAGGCGCCGGAACGAGTCGAGACGACGAGGCCGACTGGAAGGGTCCTGCATGGCGAGTGCATCGTTTGCTTCAGGGACCATCTTTCACCACATCCGTCGATGCGAAGCGCCGTTACACAAGCAGACAGCACCATCGTCGATCCGAATATAGGCGTGGCTGCGGGGCCGGGTGGGTCGACGGGATCGGATATCTTTAATACGCGGTCTGGGCCGGTCGCACCGGATGATCCGAATAAGAAAAAGCGGATCAGTGTTGGCGGTTTGGTGCAACAAGCGATGCTCGTACGCCGCGTGGAACCAATCTATCCACCACTGGCGCGGCAGATTCGGCACTCGGGGCAGGTACAGCTGCACGCGCTGATTGCTGTGGATGGCACGATTGCTTCGCTTGAAGTGATGGACGGCGACCCGCTGCTCGTGCGATCCGCCTTGGATGCGGTCGGGCAGTGGCGGTACCGGCCAACGTTGTTAAACGGATCGCCAGTGGAAGTGGAGACGGTAATCACGGTGGTGTATACGCTGAGCCAGTAGTCTGGCGGCACTGCACGCACGGATCAGAAAAAAGCCGCGACAAATTCGTCGCGGCTTTTTGTTTGGAACTTGAAAAGGTGCAAAGGCCACGGCTGCCTATGTTGCTCCGCGGCCTCAGAGTCGCTCCTTTTAACCGACATGGTTTGACGCGCGTGGGTCCATCAGAAAAGTTCGGCTGACCCACACGCGTGCGAGCTTAGGTTAGAAATGAAAAACGAAGCCGGTCGAAACGCGCAGATTGTTCTGTGTTTCGCGGCTGCTCGTCGTTTCCGGGAAGCGCGTCAGGAGATATTCGACCTGCGCGGGGCGGAACGACACCCGATGGAAGAGTCTCACGTCGACGCCGCCACCGAAGGACGCAGCGAACGCGTTGCTTGTGCTGGAAGCGCCGAAGCCGCTGCCGCCCGCGTGCGCGACACCGAACAGAGTTTGTGCAAACGGAGTGAAGCGCGCATGCCGCCGGTAAGAAAAGCGCGGACCGAAAAGATACGTGGACATGGTGCCGTCGATTCCGGAACCGAGAATGTTATTAGCGTGATAGCCGCCAAAATCGGCGACGCCGCTGAGCCAATTGTTGATCTTGTAGGCAGCCGAAGCGCTGCCGCCGTGAAGATTGAAACCGTTCACGCCAGAAGTGCTTGGATTATCGCGAAGGTAGGAATAGCCGACGAAGACGTCTAGTTTCGACCCACCCTCCTCCTGTGCGGACGCCATCGCCGAGACGGAAAACAATGCGAGTAAACACACTACGAACTTCCACTTCATACGGCCTCCCTAAGGTTTGGTTTTTAGCGCAGGTACGCGCGCCAGTGGCGCAACCCCGCTTTGCGCGGACCGCTTCAGGCAGGAGAAGCAGTGTTCCGCGAAGACTCTCTCGCTTGTGTAGCTATAGAGATGCTGCGAATTTTGCCGAGGTTGCAGGAAAAAAAGGGTTTTGCAGTCAACGTTACAGGAGGGGTTCGCCCGTGAAACGCGCGATGGCTTCACGGCTGGCGTCGCGGAGGCGCACGAGTTCCTGCCAGTTGGAAGATTGAGAACTGCCGGTGCTGGTGGTGTCGGGCAAAATCGGCGGCGACAAAGTGACGGTGACGTCGCTGGGGCGCGGGAGAAATGTTCCGTCGCGGAGAAAATTTCGCGTGCCTTGGAGAGAAACGGGAATGATGGGCGCTCCGGTGGAGACCGCAGCTTTGAACGCGCCGAGCTGGAAAGGACGAATGCCCGGTTCGGCAACGAACGTTCCTTCCGGAAAAACAAAAACGGAATCACCGGCGCGAAGAACTTCTTCAATGGTTTGTGCAGCCTGTCGGCGCGAGCCGGTGTTGCCGCGGTCGAAAGAGAGATGGCCCATTTTGCGAAGGAAGGTTCCGATGAACGGCATGCTGTGCACTTCTTGCTTTGCGACGAAGCGATAGGAGACACCGAGACCGAGCATGAGCGGCAGAACATCGAAATAGCTGGTGTGATTGGAGACGTAAATCTTTGCGCCGGGAGTGTTCATGTACTCTTTGCCGACGACGCGAACGCGGCTGCCGGCCAGGGCGAACAGGACTTTTAGCGCGGCGGAAGTGTAACGGCCTGCGGCGCGCTCGTCCTTGAAAAAGAGAACGATCGTCCAAGCGGGAATAATCCAGACGATGAAAAGACTGATGAAATAGACGCCGCGGAGGATGTCCCAGAAGCGACGCAGACCCGACGTCACGCTGCGGCCTGCGGTGCGCGCCGTGCTGGTGGCGCCGAGGCGGGCAATTTGCACCCACGCGGGCGATTTTCTTGCGGAGAGTCGGCCGGCAACGTAGAGCTGTTTGGTTTCTTCGCGGCGCAGTTTGCCGCTGGAGGTTTTGGGAATGCTGCCCGGAGGAATTAGTTCGACGCGATCGGGCGGAAGACCGAGACCTTGCGAGACCTGTGCAGTGACGGCGGCGGCGATTTTCGAACGAGATGCAGCATTGCAATCGCGCGATTCGGCGACGACGATAAGTTTTTCTGTGCCCGTGCCCTCGTCTTTGAGGCCGAATGCGACGATGCAGCCCTTGCGAATTCCTTCGGCGCGGCCGGCGAGCTCTTCGACTTCGTGGGGATAGAGATTGCGGCCGCCTTTGATAATGATGTCCTTGACGCGGCCGGTGACATAAATTTCGCCGCCGGCACGATAGGCGCGATCGCCAGAATTGACCCAGGCAAAGACGCCGTCTTTTGCCGGACCAAGTGGGAACAGTTTTTCTGTCGCTTCGGGATTGTTGAAGTAACCGCTTGTGACGGATGGCCCGCGGAACCAGAGAAAGCCTTCGGTGCGGTCAGAAACCTCTTCGCCGGAATCGTTGACGATTGAAACTTCGTGTCCCGAGACGGGCATGCCGGACGAGACAAAGGAGATGGAAGAGTTTTCATCGTCGGAAGGAACGGCGAGTCCTTCTGAGGTAAACGTTTCGCGATCGACGCGATCGACGAGCGGGCCGCGATCTAGCGGCGGAACGGTTACGGCGAGAGCGGCTTCGGCGAGGCCGTAAACGGGAAGCTGGGCGGTGCGGCGGAAACCGTGCGATGCAAAGCGTTCGGCGAAACGGTCGAGTGTTTCAGGATTGACGGGCTCGGCGCCATTGAGTGCGGCGCGCCAGGAACTGAGGTCGACGCCATCGATGTCGGCGTCGGCGATTTTGCGGACGCAGAGCTCGTAGGCAAAATTCGGCGCCGCGGTGATGGTGCCGCGATGTTTGTGAAAGGCTTTGAGCCAGCGCTCGGGGCGCGTTAGAAAAGCAAGGGGCGACATAACGGCGAGAGGGGTGCCGAAATGGAGGAGCGTAAGCCACGCGCCGATGAGGCCCATATCGTGATAGAGCGGCAGCCAGCTAATGCCGACGTCGTTTGAAGTTAACTGAACGGCTCCGCCAATGGCGCGCATGTTGGCGAGGAGATTGGCGTGAGTGAGGGTGACGCCCTTTGGACTGCCGGTCGAGCCGGAAGTGTATTGAAGGAGCGCAATGTCGCTTGCTTTGCGAACGCGGCTGCCGCGAAGGTCGGCGGGCAAGGCGCCGGGGGCAGGAGGCGGCGCTTTGTCGGCGGCTTCCAGAAGTTTTTCCGCGTCCATGACGGCTTCGAGCGAGCGGACACGGGGCTTTAGGAGTTTTGCGACAATTTCCGCGCGGCGGAACGTAAGCAAAAGGCAAACTTCCGCGTTGTTTAAAATGGCAGACTGGCGGCCGGCATATTCTTCGATGCGATCCGCGCGAAACGGTGGATAGATGGGGACTGGAATAGCGCCTGCGAGAAGAACTCCGGCGTAGGAAACGAAAAACGCACGGGACGTGGGAAGCATGAGCGAAACGCGCCCGCCGGGCGGCACGCCGAGACGCGCGAGTTCGGTGGCGCTTCGTTGAGCGGCAGAGTAAAGCTCAGCGAATGTGAGCGTGACATTTTTTTCGCCGGACTCGGTGTCTTCGGTGATGTCGAGGTGAACGCGGGCTCCATCATGAAGTGCGCGATAACGGAGAACTTCGTTGAGCGTTTCCGCAGCGAAGACGCTTTTGTCGGGGGCGTCGAGATGTAATTTTTGAGTTTGAATCGCAGGGCGGAGGGCTGAGGGCGAGTCCGCAAGAGAAGAGCGGTCGGACGGACCACGGTCAATGAGGGTCGCCAGGTCTCCCGGTGTGCTCGCTTCCGCTGCTGCCAAATCCGGAAGGCGAGTGCCGAATTCCATTTCCAGGCGCGCGATGAGTTCGACGCGCTCGAGGCTGCCGAGCCCCAGGTCGCGGTCAAGATTCGATTGAGGCGTGAGCAAGGGGAGAGCACCCTGGCTGCCGAGTTCGACGAGAAGCTGGCGCACGACTTCCAAAACGCGCGCGCGCAGAGCCGAGCTGTCGATTTGTGTCGTTGGAGTAGCCACGCCAATTCAGTTGAGGGCTTGGGGGATTCTGCGTGAGGCTATCACGCGACAGCGGAGTTTGCCACTATCGCGCTCAATCAAGCGATCGTCTTCTGCGCGTTGCCGGCGGAATATCCGCGCGGCAAAAGCGTCGTGGAAAGATCGACGCCGGACAGGTCGGCCTGTGACAGGTCCGTTTCGCGCAAGATGGCGACGCCGAGGTCCGCGCCGGAAAACTTTGCGCCGTTGACATTGGCATGGCGGAAATTCGTGTTGCGGAGATTGGCGCGCTGAAAATTGACGTTGGACATGTCGCAGCGGAAGAACTCGATGCCGCTTGCCTGGGCGTCGGTGAGATTCGCGCCGGGCAGGACTGCCTCGGTCATGTCCGTGTTGCGCAAATCGGCCTTGTGAAGATTTGCGCCGCTGAGGTCGGCGTGAGCCAGCCTGGCTTTGCGCAAGTCCGACCCTTCGAGACTAGCGTTTTGCAGGATGGCGCCGGTCAGGTTTGCGCCGCGCAAGTCCGCGCCGCTCAAATTCGCACCGCTCAGATCGGCGCGGGCGCCGCCTTCTTTGCCGGAGAAGAATTTGTCGTGCGCCTCGAGAATATCGGAGAGGCGCTTGCCGTTGTGCTTAATGGATTTGGGTTTGTTCAGCCCCATAGTCGATTCCCCTACGCCCGGATTTAACACTCTATTTTACCGGAAGAAGGCGCGGGTACGAAACGCATAACCCGTCGGCCAGACTGTGCTACTGTGCCTTTATTGTGAGCAATCGGAGAGTCAACACGGAGGTTACGTTCTGGTGGCGAGGGCTTAGAATCGCGCTGGGCGCGGTTATTGCCATTGGGTTCGGCGGGCCGCGGGCCACTGCGCAGAGCCGGTCCCAGGACAACGAAATTGTCACGAGCTTGACCGGCGGGCGGGTGATCCTTCATTTCGCAAAAGAGGCGATTTTGTTTGCGGCGGTTGATCAGCCCGTGGAACAGGGCGCGCCGCCTCCGCGTGTTGTAGACGTCGACAGCCAGCACATCGCGATCCTGTTTGGCGCGTCGGAATGGCGTTCGCTCGCTGATCCGAAACCGATCCGGATGGACCGTAACATTCAACGAATCGCAGGTCGGGACCCAAAAGATGGGAGCTACGGCGGCGAAGCGGACCCGGATCTCGAGCAAATGGGGATTGAGTTTCTGGAAAAGCTCCGACCGCTGGTTGCGCAGCTGCAGCGAAAGATTGATTTTCCGGCCGACCAGCCGTTTTTCGAGTTGATTGTGATTGGATATGGGCCAAAGAACTATGGCCCCGAGGCGTGGACGGTGGAATACCGAATCACGCAGCAGCTGTTGACGTCGCAGGAAAATTTTTGGCAAACGCGAATCTTGCGGCCGCGTTTTACGCAAATTTACCCGCCGGAAAAGCATGCACCGAAAACGCTGGTCGAGGCCGTGTTTCCGAGCGATGCCCAGGGGCCAAGCCTGCAAACGCTGCTAGAAGGAAACGATCCGAGATTGTCGGGGTTCCGCTCGGACGTCAAGCTGAGCAAAGCGCTCGATCTGATTATCAAAGGCCAGGCGCAGAAGGTGGAGCCAGCCGATGCGGCGGAATTGCTGCGTTCGGCGGTACCGCTGCTTTATCCCAAGCAGAATTTCTTCCTTGGCAAGATGGAAGATCAGCGAGGGTTTGCCTGGATTTTGCCTCCGGAAGAGCCGGTGGAAAAAGCGGAGAAGGACGATAAGAATCGCCCGGCCGAAGCGCCTTCGCTTCGTAAACGCCCCAACAACTAAAGAGAAATGCGTTCGGCCGTGACCTGGAGTTTTTCGATTGGATCGCCGACGCGAATTTCGCCGCCTTCGATGACTCGGCACAACATTCCACGCCGGCCGTAAATCTCTCGGCGCAAGCCGGGACGCACTTTTTCCAGTTGATCGCAGGGGGTGCAAACGGCACTGACTTCGAGTAACGCGGCTCCGACGCGAAGGCGCTGGCCGATCGAGAGTCCGTTGACGTTGAGACCGTCGGTCGTGATGTTTTCGCGAATGATTCCTGGCTGGAGGTTCATCGCGTCGAGCGTTTCGCGGTCAACGAGCAAAACCTGCCGTTTGCTCGTCGCGCGGGCGTGGGCGCAGCCGGACAAACCACGATCTGTAACAGCCGCGGCGGAATTTAGAGATTCCATCGGAAGGCGCTTTCTCGGAGCGCGGAATAGATGCAAGACCTTGGGCATGCCTTAGTCTCCGGCAGAGTGCGCAAATCCCGCTTGCGTGCCGATATCACGCCGGAACTGCATACCGTCGAATTTGATTTGGTTTACGGCCGCGTAAGCGGAGGCAGCGGCGGCCTCAAGCGTCCGTCCGGCAGCGGTGATGCCGAGCACGCGTCCGCCGGATGTGACCAATACGTCACCGATAAGCCGAGTGCCGGCATGGAGGACTTTCACACTGGTATTTCTGGAAACACTGGTTAATCCAGAAATTGGCTTCGCTGGTCGTAATTTGCCGGGATAACCCTCCGATGCCATTACGACGCAGACGCTAGCGCCGGACTTCCAGCGGAATTTAGAAGGTTCAAACCTGCGAGACGCCAAGTCTGAAAGGATTTCCGCCAAGTCGCAATCCAAGCGCGCAAAAATCGCCTGTGTTTCCGGGTCACCCAGGCGGCAGTTGAATTCGAGAACTTTGGGGCCGTCGGACGTGACCATGAGACCGATAAAGAGGAAACCCTGATAGCGGATGCCGTCCGCCGACAAGCCGCGAAGAGTAGGCTCGACGATTGTTTGCGTGATGGATTCGCGAAGTTGGGGCGGCAGAAGTTCATCGGTAGAGAACGCGCCCATTCCGCCGGTGTTGGGGCCCCGGTTGCCGTCAAAGATGCGCTTGTGGTCGCGGGTCGGGACGAGAGGCGCGTAGCGTTCGCCATCTACGACCAGAATAAAAGAGATTTCGTCTCCCTCGAGCGTCTCTTCGAGGAGCAATTTGCGACCGGCCGGGCCGAGCTCTTGTTTGCGCATGGCGCTGTCAATGAAAGCGAGCGCTTCTCGTTCGTCCGCGGCCAACAGGACGCCTTTGCCGGCCGAGAGCCCGTCCGCTTTCATGACGAGAGGATATCGCGCGGTCTTCAATGCTGCCGCGGCGCCGTCGGGATCGTCAAAGGCTCCCACCATTTCGGCCGTGGGGATGTTGTGCCGAAGCAGGAATTGTTTCGAGAAAATCTTGCTGCCCTCGAGTTGAGCAGCGATTTGCGAAGGGCCGACGACGGGAAGATTGCGCGCGCGGAAGGCGTCGGCGATGCCGTTGACCAAAGGCAATTCCGGGCCGACTACGGTGAGGTCCGGGCGAAGTTTTTCCGCGAGAGCGACGAGGCCGGCGACATCACCTGCGTCGATCGAAATGCATTCGGCTTCGGCTGCAATGCCGCCGTTGCCCGGCGCACACCAGATTTTCTCAACACGCGGGCTTTCGCGCAGTTTCCAGACAAGCGCGTGCTCTCTTCCACCGCCACCAATGACCAGGACTTTCACTTCTGAACCTCGATTGAGGGGACTGAATCAGCTTTTTCCGACGATAAATCGCCGCTCCGCTGCGTGTCAATCCCGGCGGCGTTCAACCGTGACCGTTTGACGCAATGCGCGACAGCCTCTAGGATGCCACGAACCGATGAAAAGAGCGCGCATCGCGAACCAGGTTCACCAGCGGGCTGAGCCGGCAAGTGCGGCTCCACCTCCGGGCTTCGCACAGCTGCAATTCTGTTTTTTTCTTTCGGGTGCTGCTGGACTCGTTTACCAGGTCGCGTGGACCAAGTCGCTCGGACTCCTGTTCGGATACACGGCGTATTCCACCTCGACGGTGATCGCGGTTTTTATGGCCGGGCTCGCGCTGGGGACCTATTTCATCGGGAAACGCTGCGAGTCGAGCGGAACTCCGGTGCGGTTGTATGCGTGGCTGGAGTTAGGAATCGGGCTGACGGGAGCGCTGTCGCTTGCGGGTCTGGCGCTGGTTCGCGCGGCCTACCTTCATCTCCATCCCTTTATGAAGGCGTCGAAGGCGTCGGGATTTATGCTGCCCGGGTTCCGGGTGCTCGGAGCCACACTGGTGTTGGGCATTCCGACGTTCTTGATGGGCGGAACATTTCCTGTGCTCATGCGGGGCGTGGTGCGGCGATCAAAGGAGTTGGCTCAACGCGCGGGGCGGATGTATGCCGTCAATACGCTTGGCGCTGTCTGCGGAACTTTAGTGACAGGATTCGTTTTGTTGCCGGCCATCGGGCTACGGCTGAGCATTTTTGTCGCAGTGGTTTTGAATTTCATCGCAGCAGTGCTGGCATATCGAATTGTTCCAGCCCGCGACGGCTCACAGCCGCCGGACGCTGCCCAGAAGAAAATCACAACGCCCTCAGTTCCAGGCAATTCCGCGACCGATCGGCGCTGGCTGCTGATTGCCTTTGCTTTGGTCGGATCGCTCGGCATTGCCTATGAGGTTGCGTGGACCCGGATGCTCGCGACGTTTATCGGCGGTTCGACGTATTCATTCACCTTGATCCTCGCGACGTTTCTTCTGGGCATTGTGCTTGGCAGCGCGATTTTTGAACGATTCTTTTCGCGGCCGCGATTTATCACGCTGCCGAGTTTTGCCTGGACGCAATCCTGCGTTGCCCTTCTGGCTCTTTGCTTCCTCTTCTTCTATCGCGAATTGCCGGCGATGATTCCCGCGATTGTTCGCGCAACAAACAATTCCTTTGCCGGAATCTTATTCGCGCAATTTGTAGCTTGCGCCGTGGCGATTTTGCCGGTTGCGATCTTGTTTGGGGCCGCGTTTCCACTCGTTGTTTCGCTCGTCTCCGGAAACGCCGGTGTGGAACAAACCGGCGTAGTGGTGGGCCAAGCGTATGCGGCGAACACGGGTGGAGCAATCGCGGGAGCTCTCCTGTCGGGATTCGTGTTGCTTCCGGCGGTCGGAAGTTTTCGGTTGATTCTGCTGCTTGCCGCCGGCAACGCGCTGCTTGCGATTGGCCTGTGGGTGAGAGAGGCAGGGAGAAGTTGGGCGGTCTTTGCGCCGAGCGCTGCGATTCTGCTCGTGCTCGGGTGCGTCGGCTGGTCCAATGCGTTTTACAGCCAGACGATTGCCGGATTTGGCGCGTTGCTCTACGGAAATTTTCACGAGCAGCGGCTGACCGTTCAGGAGATTGCGGACACCGAAGCCGTCGTCTTTTTTGAGGACGGGGTAAACGCCACCATCTCTGTCACACGGTCGGACGACTACGTGGCGCTGAAAACCAATGGAAAAGTCGACGCCAGCAATCTGGATAGTTCCACGCAATTGTTGCTTGGCGATTTGGGAACGGTGTTTCACCCGCATCCGAAGCGCGTTTTGATTGTCGGATTGGGCGGCGGCATGACCGCGTCTGCCGTCTCGCGTTTTCCGGACGTTGAGCGGATTGACTGCGTAGAAATCGAGCCAGCCGTCTTGCGCGCTCAGCCTTTCTTGACCCGGCTCAACCGCGGTGTGTTGGCCGATCCACGTTTCCATCTGATTTTCGACGACGCGCGAACTTTCGTACAAACTGCGAAACAACCTTACGACCTGATTATTTCCGAGCCCTCAAACCCCTGGATTGCCGGGATTTCGGCTCTATATACGACGGAATTTTATGCGGCGCTCCGACAGAAGCTGGCGCCCGGCGGAACGTTTGTGCAGTGGATACAAGCCTATGGGCTGGCGCCGGAAGATTTTCGGATGATCGTGGCGTCAGCAGCGCCCAACTTTGCAGACCTTTCTCTTTGGCGCAGCGGCGGTCGGGATTATTTGCTTCTGGCGCGTACGGAAAAGGCGGCATTCAACTTCGAGCGCGCTCGCAAGCTATGGGCTGAGCCAGAGTTGTATCAAGACTTTCAGACGTTGCATCTGACGGCTCCCGAATCCTGGCCCGTCTATTTTCGCTTGAACGACACCCGGCTGCGGGCGATGGCGGCTGGTGCGCAGCTCAACACGGATGATCGAACGCGCCTTGAATACAACGCACCGAAGCGGCTTTTGGCTGAGTCCCTGACTGGCGAGCTTGCTCGGTACATCGCGTCGTTCCGAGATGGCGCGGCGCCGGATAACATCGAACCCGCTGATCTACCCTCCGTTCGGCTGGCCGCAGCGGAGTCCGCACTCGACCAGGACGATCCGTACGCGGCGGAATGGATAACGCAAGTCGGAGACGCGGCTCCGCCAGGGCGGATTCCCTATTTGAAAGGAAGGCTCGCGCTGCAGCAGAACCATCTAGGAGAAGCAATCGATCTGTTCAAGGAGGCGGTTCAACAGAATACTAACCAATTAGAAGTAATGTATTGGTTAGCTAAGGCCCAGGCGCAAAGCGGGATGGTGGATGCCGCGTCCGAGGCGCTAGAAGGCATTCTCAAGCATTCTCCACATGACAAGAATGCGTTGCGTGCGTCGGCCCGCTTGGCCGAACGGCGCGGCGAATGGGACCGCGCGATATTTTTTCAGTTTCGACTTCGTGAGGCCGAACTGGGAGTGGATGCTGCTTCATGCTGTGCGCTGGGAGATCTTTATCTTCGCAAGGGAGACCGCGCGAGTGCGGAACAACCGCTGCGCGATGGTCTCGGGCGGGATGCCTATGCTTATTTATGCCATCGGGACCTCGGAGAGCTGTTGCGCGCAAATGGAAGACTGGCTGAAGCGGAAGCCAGGTTGAATTTCGTCGTAACGCACTTTCCCGAGGCAGATCCAAAAACGTACGCGTCCCTGGCGTTGCTATATCAAGCCCAAGGAAAACGCGGCGAAGAGGAGAAAGTGCTCGCCAAAGGGCGGAGAATATTTCCGGATGACGGGTTACTTCGAAAAATGAGCGAAGGCGTAAAGCGTCGGACGGCGCCTTAAGCTTGGCTCATTGCGCGAATCGGAATCGTGACGCTTGTGGAGGCGTCTGAAGAGCCGAGCATGTGGCAACGGCCATCGAAAATACCGCCTGGATCAATAACCAGGCAGGGCGAGTGAACTTCGCCGGTGACGACACCTTTAGCCTGAATCTCAACGCGTCCCTTGGCGAAAATCACCCCGTCATAACGGCCGGCGATCACGACGCGATTGCCCTCGATCTGACCTTCAACTTTCGCGTTCTCGCCGAGAATCAAAGTTTGTTCGGAGATGACATTTCCTTTCACGTTTCCGTCAATGCGGAACGTGCCAGTCACCGTCAGCGTCCCTTCCATCGTTACGCCTTGATCGATGAATCCTGTCCACTCTTCGCTGCTACCGCTGCTCCCGGAACCGGGCCACTTCCAAGCCATGAAATCCCTCACAGTGCGACTCTTCCACTTTAACCGCGCGAGAAAACAAGTCAACGATTCCGACAAAGCAGAGTGTCGAATGCGACGACTGAACCTATGGACAGTTTCTTGTTTGCGCTCGCTGCTACTTCATCAAGCGATCGTAGAGACCCATTAGTTGTGCCTCGTCGTAATACTCGAGGATCAGCTGGCCAGGACGCACCTTTGTTTTTTGGTGAAGAACGATCTTCGTGCCAAGATGACGCTGCAGGTCTTCGAGGGCTGCTTTTATGTTTGCGTCCACGTTCACTTCGGCAGCCGCCCGTTGACCACGCGCACGCCGCGAAGCCAGGCGTTCGATTTGCCGTACGGTCAGGCCGCCACGGGCTGCGCGTTGTGCATAGCGCATACGAAGCTGAGGGTCAGTGACCGCAAGCAAGGCGCGACCGTGGCCTGCGCTAAGCTTCCCTTCTTCAATCCACTCTTGAATCGTTGATTCGAGCTTTAACAAGCGGACTGCATTCGCTACGGTCGTGCGGTCCTTTCCCGTACGTTCCGCTACGAGGTCTTGCGTCAGATCGAACTCTTCCATCAATCGCTGGAAGGCTCGCGCTGCTTCGATTGGGTTGAGATCTTCGCGCTGGATGTTTTCGACGAGCGTCATCTCGAGCGCGAGCTCGTCCGGAACTTGACGCACAATTGCTGAGACTTTGCCCAATCCCGCGCGTTGCGCAGCGCGCCAGCGACGCTCGCCGGCGATCAGTTGAAAACGGTTGCCGATGGGGCGGAGAACCAAGGGTTGAATGATTCCGCTCGATTTGATGGAACGGGCGAGCTCATCGAGGGCTTCCTCGCGAAAGCGAGTGCGAGGCTGATAAGGGCTCGGCTCGATCAAATCGATATCGATTTGTTGAGGGCCGGACGGAACGGATTCGCGCGCAGGAGCTGCTGCGGCGCCCTGAGCGGTGCTTGAGACTGCCGGTTGCTGTGCAGGAGCTTGGGGAGCTTCAGGCTCCCGAATGAGCGCTCCGAGCCCCCGCCCCAACGCGTTTCTCGGCATTGTTGATGACCTCCTGGGCGAGTTGGGTATAGCCCTCTGCGCCCTTACTGTGGATATCATAGAAAATAATAGGCTTACCGAAACTAGGCGCTTCGGCTAGGCGAACATTCCGCGGAATTACAGCCTGAAAAACTTGGGCGCCGAAGAAACTACGCAGGTCCGTAGCAACTTGGCGGGAGAGAGTCGTACGCTCGTCGTACATCGTCAGGAGAATGCCTTCGATTTCGAGTGTCGGATTGAGGGTCCGGCGAATTCGCATCAGCGTGTCTAGAAGTTCGGAAACGCCTTCTAACGCGAGATATTCGCATTGGATGGGAACCAGGACCGAATCGGCCGCGACCAAGCCATTTAGCGTTAAGAGATCAAGTGCAGGTGGGCAGTCGAGGATGATGAACTTATAGCGGTCTTGAATTTCCTTAAGGAAAGCTTTGAGGCGATATTCGCGATTCTCTGAATTCACTAGCTCTACGGCCGCACCAGCTAGGTTCTTGTCGGCGGGGACGACATCCAGAGCCTCGACTTGGGACTTTTGCACAATTTTTTCAAAGGGTTCGTTCAGAATCAGGGCGTGGTAGAGAGTTCGGCGGGAGGGGTCCTTTGGGAAGCCGATAGCAGCCGTGGCGTTGGCTTGGGAGTCGCAATCGACTAAAAGAGTGGGTTGGCCAGCAGCGGCGAGACAGGCAGCGAGGTTTACGGCCGAGGTGGTCTTGCCAACCCCGCCTTTTTGATTAGCCACCGCGATGATGCGAGACAAGGGAAACCCCCGAACGGCGAAAATTTAACAAAGGTCATAGAAGTAAGCAAGATGTTTCACGTGGAACGTTTGGTGAGCTGTGGAAGAGCAGCGGGACGTGCGGAGTGTTTCACGTGGAACATTCGATTGGGCAATTGGGCAGACGGACAGTAGAACCTGGCAATTCGGTTCCGCGGATGTTCCACGTGGAACAAGTAGGCCGGCAAGAATGAAATCGATCGGATCGCAAACGTTCCACGTGGAACGTCAATCGGCACGGCCATGGAACGATGCTGTTAGTTACGAGCGCGGTGTTCCACGTGGAACTATACGCGCCTCTATTCGGAGGATTTCTTGCGTTCACCGACCAAGATGTATCTTCGACGAGACTGCGGTATTGGATGCGGATCACGCCATTCCCACCCGCCAAGGCCACGAACCGCTTCAGCGTCTTGGGCGCCGATCCAAAGTGCCACTTTTTGAGCTGAAATTCCGGGCGATCCTGCCCATTCAAGGAAAGGACCGTACTCGCCGACGGCCCGCGAACAGACGACATCGAGTGGTGCGACTTCCTCTGAAAGCTCTTCGTAGCGGCTGACAAGGACTCGAACGCCTGTAAGTCCAAGTTCTCGAACGACTTCCGTCAAGAAAGTGGCCTTTTTAAGGTTCGATTCGATGAGGTAAAGATCCAATTCGGGGCGTAAAATCTTCATGGGAAGGCCCGGAAAACCACCTCCCGAGCCCACGTCGGCCAGCCGACACTTTTCTGCGGGAATAACAAGGGCGCCGAGCATGGATTCGCAAAAATGACGATATAGTATCTCTAGCGGGTCGTTGATCGCGGTCAGATTTGTTTTTGCATTCCAGCGCAACAAAATTGCTGTATATTGTTGAATTTGCTCCATTTGCCTGGAGTCGAGGGCGATTTGGAACTCCGACATTGCGCGCTCTATCGCTTTACCGGAGGGGGCTGGCGGCCTTTCTGTTTGCATAATAGTAAACTAAAACTCTCGTTTTATCTCCCCGCGGTCAAAATAATAAGTCATTTATTTTCATTAAGATAGCGGCGTCCGGCTACTCCAGCGACGACGTCCACCGTAACATGCCAGAGAACCACCGGGACAAGGCTATCGTACAGGATTCGCGTCAATCCGAATATAGTTCCAAGGAGCAAAGTTCCGAGCACTCCTCCGCGGCCCTGGTACGCATGAGCGAGACCAAAGAGAACCGACGAAACGAGCAATACCGCCCAAACCGGTGCATGGACATGAAAAAGGGTCCCGCACACGTACCCGCGATAAATAAACTCTTCGCAGATTCCTGCCGTCATCGAGAGCAAGACAAAGAAGGCCAGCTCGCAATTGTTGTGCGGAAAAATCTTTGTGCCCAATGATCGAATTCGCTCCACGGCGGGATTTGTGGATTTTCCGACCCTGCGCAGATTGAACCAATGGGCCGTGCCGAACAAAGCGGCGCCGCCGAATCCGATCCATAACAACCCGACTTTCGGCGTAAACTTCAGGCCCATTTCAGCGGAACTTAGACCGCGGGCGAAAGCCCTCCACGCGATAACAATTGTGATCACCCATTGCGTCGCGATGGACGTCAGATACAGGAGCATGCGATCGCCGCTCGTGACCGATGGTAATTGGGTGAGGCGCTGCATACGCGCCCAGCCGCGCCACGGCACAACGACCGTCAGCAAAAAAAAGATCAGCAAGAAATCCCATGGCATGGTGGGATAAGACCACGAGGCGGTGACGAGGCGCAAGTTGGCGCCGCAGGATGTTTCGAAGCAAAAGTTTCGGACATCCATATAATAGGAGCCGCGAGGTAATCCGTTGACCGAAACACTCAAGCTCACGGCAATGGCAAAGGCCGCCGGGTGCGCAGCAAAATTGAATCCCGCAACGCTCGAAGCCGTATTACAGAAGCTGCCGCGCCAGACAGATCCGAATGTACTGGTCGGATTTGACACCAACGACGATGCTGGCGTTTACCGCATCAGCGACGAGCTCGCTCTGGTACAAACGGTCGATTTTTTCACGCCGATTGTCGATGAACCGGAACTTTTCGGAGCGATTGCCGCGGCCAATTCACTGAGTGACATCTATGCGATGGGAGGGAAGCCGATCTCGGCGCTTTCGCTGGTGGGCTTTCCGGAGAAATCAGATCCGGAGATTCTGGAGAGAATTCTTCGCGGCGGCCTGGCGAAGATGCAGGAAGCCAGTTGCAGCATTTTGGGCGGGCATTCGATTCGAACCGACGACATGCTTTTTGGATATGCCGTTACCGGCACGATTCACCCGGCTAAGATTTGGAGAAATGTCGGCGCGCGCGCAGGTGATGTGCTGGTGTTTACGAAGCCGCTGGGGACGGGAGTGATCACAACGGCGCTGAAGAAAGAACGCGCGTCGGAGCAATCGCTTGCCGCGGCGGTCAAAGCGATGACGACGCTGAATGTAGCGGCGGCCGAAGCGCTGCATGAGGTGGAAACGAAATCCGGTGTGCAAAATGCGATTCATGCGGTGACCGACGTGACGGGTTTCAGTTTCCTTGGCCACGCGCGCGAAATGGCGCTCGGCAATCCCTCGGCCGGCGTCGCGCCAGTTTCCTTTGAAATCGAGCACAGCGCGTTTTCGTATCTAGCTGGAGCTCTCGACGCCGCCCGCGAAGGTCATTTGTCGGGCGGCTTGAAAAACAACCGCGCGTTCATTGGAGATTGCGTGGAATTCGCTCCGAACGTCGCGCCGGACTATCAATCTCTTCTGTTCGATCCACAAACATCCGGCGGCTTGTTGGCCGCGATCGATCGGCGGGCAGCGGAACTTGCGCGTCAACTGCTGCAACAACATGGCGCATTGGCGTCGCCAGTTGGAATTGTGACGCAAAAGAAATCTCCCTTGATTCTTGTCAAATGAACAGGCGTTTGCCCGCCCGAAGACCCTGACTTCATGGATACGATCACACATGGCATCGCCGGCGCACTGATAGGCAAAGCGTTGTTTCGTGGCGATGACCTGTTTTCGCGACGGACAATGAATCGCGCGCGAATCGTAACTTGGGCATTGATGCTCGGCGCGATCTTTCCTGATTCAGACACGATCCGGGACATCCTTTCAAACAACGACATGCTGATGATTACCTGGCATCGCAGCATCACGCATTCGCTGCTTTGCCTGCCCGTCTTCGCAGTCGTTTTGGCGTATGCTTCTCGGCAATTTGCGCGCTGGCGCAAGTGGGAAGTACCTTCGCTGGCCGTGCTCACCGGAATTTACGCCGCGGGGATTTTGAGTCACATACTCCTAGATCTCGTCACGACCTTCGGCACCATGGTTTGGTCGCCGGTCGAATGGTCGCGACCGGCGTGGGACCTGCTCTTTATCGTGGATTTTTCATTCACCGGAATTCTATTGATACCGCAGCTGCTGGAGTGGGTGAATCGCGATGCGCCCCACGCGAAGCGGCGCGCCCTGGTGATGTGGGTCATTTTTGTGCCGTCACCATTTTTGATCTCGGCAATTGCGCGAAGGGTTGGTGCGCCCATTTCCGATGGCGCGGTTCTTTCCGCTTGCCTGGTCTTTTCGCTGCTTTTTCTACTTCCGGCTTATCGAGGCTGGGGAGCACGAATCAAACCGGTAAATTGGACCCGGGCAGGGTTTGCCGCCGCGTGCCTTTACATTGGTCTGGCGCTTTATGCCCACCATACGGCCCTCGAACGAGTAAAGAGTTTCGTCACTTTTGAAAAAATCCAGCCGGAAGTGTTTGGCGCTCTGCCGTATCCACCGTCACTTCTGAACTGGGATGGCCTGGTGCGAACTTCGCGCGGCGTCTACGAATTTCAAATCGATCTCAGCAAGAAGAACTCGTTCGCGGTGCAGACGGAATTGTCGGTTATCGATCGGTCGGCTCCTGTAATCGAATACAAGTACTTGCCAGATGCGCCCGAGAATTTCTGGATCGCACGCGCGAAGCGGTTGCCGGAGGTGCAAAAGGTTTTCTGGTTTGCGCGATTTCCGGTCACGCGCTTTCATATGGAGAGCGGGCTGGCAATCGTCGAGATTTCCGACGCGCGCTTTCCGAGAATGCGGCCGGACCGGCCGGGTGGATTCACCTATCGCGTGCGGTTTGACGCAGCGGGAAACGTGAGTACGAAAGGCTGGGCCAACCGCTAGGCGCCGGCTTTAGGCGGAACGGTCACCGGGTAAATGACTACCTGCCGCCGTTCGCCCGAGCCGATGCTTTCGGTTCGAATTCCCGCAAGTTCTTTCAACGCCAGATGAACGATGCGGCGCTCGCGAGACGACATCGGGTTAAGTTCGAACGGTTGGCGGGTTGCCAACACGCGCTCCGCAGCGACTCGGGCGGTCATTCTTAATTCCTCAAATCGCAGCGCCCGGTAGCCCGCGCAATCGATCTGAATTTTTTCGTGCCACTGCGGATCGAGATGCAAAACCGAGTGCGCCAGATGCTCGAGCGACTTCAGCACTTCGGCGCCGCGCTCGAGGAGCAGTTCCTTGTCCGGACCATCCAAGTCGGCCAAAACTTCCGCTTCTCCTTCGGCGGCAGACGCATTCTCCGGCAAGGCAGACACCTGCAGCGTGAGCCGGAAGCCACCCGCGCGAATCGTGTCGGCGAGAAAAGTTTGTAGCGCTTCGGCCGCGGCAGCGCGGTCGAGCTTGCCCTCGCGGATAGGCGGATTCTTCATGTGTGGCTCGGACGCGGTATCGTATGCCAAGCGCGCGGGATTCGCTTACGCTTTTTTCGCTTTGGCCGGCTTACCGACGGGTGCAATCGGATGCGTGCGGTTCAAATAATACTGTTGCACGATACCGACCAGGCTGCTCGTGAGGATGTAGACCGCGAGTCCTGAAGAGATCGGGAAAATAATGAACATACCGGCGAAGGAAAGCGGCATGAACTTCATCATTGCCTGTTGCTGCGGGTCGGTCGTGGTCATTGGAGTCATCTTGGTGGCGAGATACATCGACGCCGCCATGACGACCGGCAAAATGTAATAGGGATCCTTGGCAGAAAGGTCCGTGATCCAACTGAACCAAGGTGCGTGGCGCAGCTCGATAGCGTTGCGCAGCGCGGTGTTCAAGCCGATCCAGATCGGCATCTGGACAAGCATCTGGAAGCAGCCACCGACGGGATTGATGCCCTCGCGCGCATAAACCGCCATCACTTCTTTGTTCATGTCCGCTTTGCGCGGATCGCGCATGGAATACTTCTTGTAGCGCTCGTTGATGGCTTTGATTTCCGGCGCCACGCGTTGCATCTTCAGCGTGGTCTTGTAGCTGGAAATGCGCAGCGGGAAGAGCAGCATGTTGATGACGAGCGTCATGGCGACGATCGCCCAACCCCAATTCGGGATGTATTTCTGCAGCCATTTCATGCCGTGGAAGAGCGGGTCGGAGATGAATTCCAGCCAGCCGAAATTCACCAGCGAATGCAGCGGCGGACTCATCTTTTTGAGTACGTCGTAATCCTTTGGACCAACGTAAACGCGCAGCGCGGTCGGCGGTGCAGTGGCAGTCGCAATTTGAGGAACCGGCTCGGCCTCGGCTTTGCCGTCAATCTGTATGGGATGCCAGACCTTCCAATACCGCGCTTCCAGTTTCCCTTGTGCCGGGTTCGATTCGGGCAAAAAGACGGCCGCAAAGTAACGGTCTTCGATGCCCGTCCAGTCTTTTCCGCCCAACCAGAGGCCGCGTGCCACTTTGTCCCAATCGTCGACTTTCTTGTAAGGCAGCGCGTTGAGCTTTCCGCCGTCGCTATAAACGACGTTGACCGTTTCAATCGGACGCGGATTCGTAACGGTAAGGTCACCGAAGCCACCGAGCCAGGCGAGTCCTGCTGTCAGCGGCTTGCCGTCGAGCCTCGCGCTGACCTCTGCCTTCGACACGTAGTCGTTTTCAAAATGAAAGTGCTTGGTGATCTCGAGGTGGCCGTCACTCCACGTAAAATTGACGTCAGCCGGGGCCGTCAATTTGCCGGACGCCGACGAAACGTACAACGCAGAATTCGCCGCAGTCTCCAGGTCTTGATCGTCGAGTGTGAGCGAGAACGGCCAACCGTCTACTTCCTGAGCGGTCTTTGCATGCACCACGTCGAGCACCTGGCGCGGCTTCGAGTCATCCAGGTACTTCTTCAACTGCCAACTCTTCACCACGGCGCCGCGATTTGAAAACTCGACGCGATACAAATCGCTCTCAACGACGATCGAACGTTCGTTCTTGTCGCCGACCACAACGGTTGGCGGCGCGGCCTTAACGACGGCCGGCGCGGCACTGGCGGCGGCATTGTTCTGTGTTCCTGGCGTCGAAGGGGCTGCAGCAGCCGGCGGATTTGTTTGTGGCGTTTGTACGGGCGGCTTCGGTGCGAAGAATTTGGCCCAAAACAGGATCACGATGATGGAAAGGGCCGAGGCAATGAAGATGCGTAGCTCGGGCTTTAAATCTTTCTTCTGACGAGCTTCGCTCACGAATGTACCTCGGTCTTTTCGTCGACTGGATTCGGATGCACTTCATCCCACGTATCCGGAACGGGGTCATAGCCAAATTTTCTGGAAAGCGGATGGCAGCGCAGCAAACGCTTCGTTCCGAGCCACACGCCGCGCAGCACGCCAAATCGCTCGATCGCTTCGTACGCGTACATCGAACAAGTAGGCTCAAACCGACAGCTTCCCAAAAAGAGCACGGAAAAATACGCTTTATAGCAACGAAGAGCAAACAACGCTGCGCGAACTGTTGCGCGCCGCGTTTTCACGGGCTTTTCAGAAGCCGAAGGAAATCCGCTTCCAACGCCCGAAACGGCGCTTTCGCTACAGAATTCTTCGGATGAATGACGATGTCCCATCCCGCGGGTAACTCCTCCCGGTTGAGCCGCGTGATCTCTCGCAGGCGTCGCCGGATTCGATTGCGCACAACCGCGCCACCAAGAGCCTTCTTGATGCTGAAGCCGAAGCGGCTCTGCGGCAAGCTGTTCGCCTTTAGAAAAGCAGTGAAATGGGAACTCGAGCGGCGCTTCCCGGCTCGATACACGGCGTCAAACTGCGCCTTTTGCACCAGCCGCGCTTCGCGCGGATACTCCAGCCCGGCTTTACTCGGGCGTAAGGCGATGGCGTCCCTTCTTGCGGCGAGCCGCGAGGACCTTGCGGCCACCTACGGTCTTCATGCGCGAGCGAAATCCGTGCGTTTTGGCGCGGCGGCGCTTGCGCGGTTGATATGTGCGCTTTGGCAAAGCAATCCCCCTCTTGAGTTACGCATCGCGCCGGGCAAATCTTTCGGTGCAAAACCCAAACGCCAGCTTCCTGGCCGCTTTTCGCGGCTGTTTGCGAAACTACAAGTGTACTTGCCCCACGCTCGCACGGTCAAGAAAACTGCGGGGTAGGCTATGGAGAGAGGAAAAGTGGTACACCCCTTGCAAATCGCTTTGCGCGGGTTCGTAGCTTTTGAGTCTAATCCTGGCTGCCAAGCGAATGTTATAAACTCGGAAGAAGCGTCATGTCTTCTTCTTCAGCACTGCTACTTCTGCTGTTCCTGTACCCAGTGACCGTCATAGCCATGCCCAAGGTCTTTTTTCGGTTTTGGCCGAGAATGCGACCACCAGTTCCGAACTTAGCTGCTACAACAACGGAAGGTGAGAGAGCCGCGTTGGCCGACCTAGGCGTCTGGCTGCCGTTGTTCACCTATGCCACTTTGCTATTGGGCGTGCTGTTATGGCTGAGGTTTTTTTCGGTAGACCTCGACAGACCTGTTCTTTCCGTTAACAAGTGGTTGACGAGTGTACTGATTGGCGCATACCTAGGCACGGCTTGGGCAGGCGCTTCCATTTGGCTGCTGGCGCTGGGCGCCGCTACGGGACGGATGCGCCGCGAAATCCCTGGGCTAATTGCCCCGCTCAAATTTCAAAGCGCGGTCTGGCTACTGGGAGCATTTACGGAAGAAACGTGGCGCGCGATCGCAATCGTTGCTCTCCTGAAAGTGGGAAATTCGCCTCTCTTTTCGATTGTCGCCGTCTCAGTCGCCTTTGGTTGCGGGTATTTGCGCCTCGGACTTCAGCGTGTGGCCGTCGCCAGCCTTGATGGACTTTTTTTCGGATTCCTCTACTTATGGCGAGGCTCTTTCTTCGCTCCCTTTTTGGCTCATCTAGTAATTCAAGCAGTCTACCTTTGGGGAATCGGACAATTGTCCCTCAACCGAAAGACACGCAAAACGTGGCAGATACCTGGAACTAAGTGTCCCGTTTGCCAAAAGACTCTGGAGTTGCTCCAAATCAGACTCAAGGATGTATTTGAGTGCCCCTCATGCAACGCGACTTTGAGCGTTTCAGACGCCTACCAAGAAATACAGCGATTTGTGGGCGCTTTTGGATTTCTTTTTACACTCTTCTGCTCAATCGTCCTTTTAACGATCTGGCTTCCCTATTATCTGGGTGTTTTGCTGACCTACCCGATAACGCTTGCGGTAATGACGAGCGGTTTCCTGCTCTATCAAAGAACTTTCGTTCGTCTCTTTCCGCCGCAATTGCAGCGGGGAACTCCGTACTTTATTACGCTAAATCTGGGACCTCGCCGTGAGTCGAAAAAGACTAGCAGCGAGGATCAGAGCGAGGAAGACGGGCTATAGGCGGGGAGAAGAGATACAACTCTGCAATTTTAACGGCATGAAACTCGTTGATAGAAGTTGTTACCAATGCCCCGTAACTGAGCGCGAGGCCAAACAGTGTAAAACCGCTAGCTATCTAACTTCCGGGCGAAGTATTCAGGTGAGGCGAAGATGGCACTGTAACCACCCACTGTCGAAAGCGGAAAAAAGACCCTCTAGGAATTTCTAAGCCTCAGAAGTCCGTTGTCACAAGTAGGCGCGGCTGGGGTTCCCTGACTTTGTTTAGCGTTACTGCTACGTGATCACGTTCCTATTCTCGTGACCAATTTTTGACGGCCTTACTTCCTTGAGCAAAACCGTTACATCGCAATGTTTCCAATAGCTTGCATGAGTTGAGGAAAGTAAACTAGAGACACGGTGATCGAGCAGAAAATCAATGCATTCTTTGGCGATGCCGACTCTACCGGCTTTGGAACGGGCTGGTGGAGTGGGATATTGTCCGTTTTTTGCGGATTTCTCGCGTTCGGTGGCGTTCTGTGCCTGCATTTTCCCGCGTTCCTGACCTCTGCCGAATTCCGTTCGTTATATTCACTGCACGCGATGCGGCTCTTGATCCAATTCCTCATCGTGGCGGCGGTTGCATTTGGATTGATCGCTTCTTTGCTGCGCAAGAAAAAGACTCTGGCGCTAACCGGAATGTTGCTTGCCATTGCGGCAACGGCGTGGGGCGGCTCAAGCGTGAAAGTCAATGGAAGCCGGCTTAATAGCATCACTATCGGCATGGACTGGTTTTTGCTCGATTTGTTGCTGATGGCGCTTATCTACGTGCCGCTGGAAAGAATCTGGCCGCAGTACCCGGAACAAGGAACGTTCAGAAAAGGGTGGGTCCAGGACGTGGTTTATTTCATGTCCACTCATCTGCCGATTCAGATTTTATCGTTTCTGGTTTTGCTGCCCGCCACGCAAGCCACCAAATATTTGGGCGTTCCGGCCCTTCAAGCACTCATCGCCCGGATGCCCTGGCTCTTGCAGTTTTTCCTGGCCGTCGTGGTTGCGGACGTTGCTGAATATTTCATTCATCTGGCTTTGCATAAAGTGCCTTTTCTCTGGCGTTTTCATGCCGTTCACCATTCTTCGAAGGCACTCGACTGGATCGCGGGTTCACGCTCCCACTTTGTGGACGACACGCTTGTGCGCGGATTTATCCTCGCCCCTCTCATGCTTGGATTTTCTCAGACGATCATCCTGTGGTACTTGGTTTTCGTCACCCTTCACGCCACCTGGACCCATTGCAATTTCGGTCCCAATGCGAAATGGCTCGAAAAGTTTCTGGTTATGCCTAGATTTCATCATTGGCACCACACCTCTCAAAAAGAATCGATCGACAAGAATTTTGCGATTCATTTTCCGTGGATCGACAAGATTTTTGGGACTTACTACTTTCCTGAGGAATGGCCGGAAAATTACGGCCTGGCCGGCGAAGAAATTTCGCCCAGCTTTTTTGGGCAAACGATCGAACCCTTTTTGGGGAAGATAAAGACAGAAAAGAAAACAACGCCCTAAAAATCCAGCGCGCCCAGGGGAACGTCTTTGGGTATCTGTGCGCCAGTTCTCGTTGCCTGCACCAGGCCCAGATATTTCATCGCTTTGACCGTTATGAATCCGAAGTCGTATTCGGATTTGTCGTGGCTCAGTCGCAAAAGACCCTCATAGTGGTGATGATTGTTCTGCAGGCACGCGCTAAACGTCGCCGTTACCGGCAGCCACTCGCCGATGTTCATGGCGTTGTCTTCTTCATCGTGATAGCGCCGGTATCCAAACTTTCGCGTATGGGTCCAATAGTTTTGAATCATATTTACCCAAAGCGAAAAAATTCGAATTCCAAGCCACATCACCAGCGCAAACTTCAAACTTCCAACCAGCTTCCATAACAGAAAAAAACTGAGGCCTTGCACAACGATCGCGAAAACCGGATTTGCAGCGACCTGGAAAGTCCGGGACTTCAAGATGTTGTCGCCAGCCACATTTTCTTTGCAATCGTAGGGCATTAGACAGAGATAAAGAGTTCGCCAAAAACCATCTTCGGAAAGTTTGTTGGGATCCCCATCGTGGTCGGAATGTTTATGATGCAATCGATGCCGATTCACCCAGGCGACGGGATCTACATAAATTGCGAAGGTGTTGTTCACGATGGTGACGGCCTTCATGAACCATTCTTTGTAGTCAAGCGAACGGTGCGCGATTCCCAAATGAAGAACGTCGGCTAGGTATAGCCCGCCCATAAACCAGCAAAAGATAAAATACGCTCCGCCGATCAGCATCCCCATCCACGGCCCCAAATGAGCAGGCGCGGAATACACACAAGCCAGCATGTAGGCCAAAATAATCAAATAGCCGTAGAGGTTGTAGATTTTCATTATGACTCCCCGCGGACTTATTGCGGATCATTCAAACAGAAATCGGAGCTTGTTTCAAATAACAGGCTAGAGCCAGGCAAAGTCTATAACCCGAACTTCCCACGCCTGCTTCATTCGGTTCGCACGGACTTGTCTTTGAAGTTTGGCGAGCTGGAACGCTTCCCCGTCGCATCATTTTCGTGTGGGGCGGCAGGCGGGGTGACAAACCATACGGCTCCGCCCCGCTGCTTAGCGTGATTGCTTGGCATCCGCAGTGGTTGACGGCATTAGAAACTTCGCATCGTCGACCGGGGTATTGAACTTCACGTCTTCGATTTTGATCTCCAGGCTGACATTGGGTGCATGGATCCGAATCCGGTACGGAATTTGCACATCGCCGACTGCGCGGTAATCATCGAAGAACAAATTTGTCTTCACTACGGCTCCGTTGTCGTCTGGCCCTTCCGTGTCTTCGCCGATGCGCAATCCAGTTTGCTCGTCAAGATACATCGTGAGGGTCTTTCCGCCCGGTTCGGTGGCCGTCGCGGTATAGGCGGCGCGATCCCCTACTTTGGTGTGCCCCGTGACTTTGAGGTCTGGATAGACTTCCTTTAACCGTACATCGGTATCAAAAACCGCCTCGATTTTTTCTTGCTCCAGCCGGGCCCCGGTGATGGCTTTTAGGCCCTGTTGCGGATCGGACGCCCAACCGATCTGGCCGTCAAAAGCCTCTTTCCGGACAAATTGCCCATCCGCCACGTTCGTAATGCGAAGGATCTTGTTCGGCCGCTTGGCGAAGATTTCCACCTTTCCCGAGACGCCGAACGTAGGAATGTCCACTGTTCCCGTGAGGACCATGGTCTGAAGCTTCGCCCACGCCTCTTTGCCGCCGCTCCCTTTTGCGCATTTTTCGGAGAGCTCGTCTGCGCTGGGCAGCTTGGCTTCTGCAACAGGGGATTCTTTTGGCGGCGGAGCTGTTTGGCCATAGGCCGGTGAAAAACCAATTAGAAAGAGGGAAGCGATCCTGAAATGGGCAAGTCTGCGATTCATGGCGATCCTCCGCGGTTGGAAACGATTCGAACTGCTGCTTTCTCTATATACGCAACGGCACACTCTCAAATATCAACCGAGGTTTCGCCCGCGTTCAACTAGGTTGGGAGACACTTTTTCAATGGTCTCGTATCGGCCAAACGCGGCAGGAAATGGCTGCTTGATGGTGCGAAAAAAAACGGGAGCCCGAAGGCTCCCGTCGGTCGAACGCAAACTAACTCAGCGGTTCCAGTTCGAACTATGACTTTGAATCGCTCTCCGCTTCGTTGATGTCCGCGTCCGCCTGCTTCGTCGCGGACTTTTCTTCCGTCTTGGCGCTGGCGTTCGGCGACAGCGTCTGGATGGACTTGCCAAGACTCATCTTGCTTGTTCCCGTTCCGTCCGGGCAAGTTGACCCGGTCGTCGGAGCTGTGCCTGTCATGTCGGCGCTCAAGCACGCAAATGGAATCTTCAGATTGTGGCTGGCGTGAACCGCGGCAATGCACTGGCCGAGGTTCTTGAAGCCGGCGCAAGCCGTCTTCAAGTCCGTGCCCGCCGCAAGTAGGCCTTTCGATTGCAGAAGGCTTGTCAGGTGAGTGTCGAGTCTAGTGTTATTCGTCAACACGGTGTTTGGCGAGCCAGCCGCGGCTCCCTTTCCGGTCGCAGCGGAATTTTCAGCTCCGGAGCCGTGATCCGTTCCGGCTCCGTGCATGGCGGCCCCCGTCGCGCCTGAATTACCTCCGCCCGTGCCTCCTCCGTGAGGCCGTTGAGCGAACAGCGGTGAGCTGCCGATGGCTAGCGCAACGATCGCGCCAGTTAGTATTGCCAGTAGACGTTTCATACTTCTATCCTCCTTCGCCGTTGTTACGGCAGAAGATCTTTTAGCGGGCATCAATGGGCCGGCCTCTTGCTGAGCAGCGGCGTCAAGTTGAAATTGATACCGAATGAAATTGTATCCAGTTGGTAGTGGACGCTATGGCTGTAGGCCAAATCAAAATCGACATACTTGATCGGATTGAAATCCAAATCCGCGTTGAATCCGTTGTCGCGGTCGATGGAAGCGTCGCCTGTCGTAAGCGCGCTGTTTTGAAAGACGCGGCCGTGCTTACTTGAGCCTGTTCCGGTGCCCGTCGGGCCACCACCTGCGCGCGTCACACTTCTGCTGTATACCTTTTGCGCGCCCCACGGCGCGACGTCGTAGGCAGATGCGGTGAGCGTCAACGAACGCCCCACGTCAAATGCAGTGCCTGCTTCGAAGTGAGCCACATCGCCCAGCGTTACGAACGGGCGATGCCAGTATTTTGTATCCATCAGAGAATTGCCGGCGCCCAGATTGACGAAGGGCGTCCATCGGCCGAACTCTCGTGCAAACGCATTGCTCCAATCGAAGGTGACCCTGCCCGTTGTCAGACCTTTTGAGGAGTCTCCGGTCGGCAAACTAAATGTGAAAGACGATCCATAATTGACCGCGGGATTCTTGAAAGAAAACAGAAGCTGTCCGAAGACGTCACCGAGGCCGTTTGAGGACGTCGTTGTTCCGCTTAGCGTTGTCCCGCGCACGAAAAGAACCGGAAATCCTGCGTTAACCGAAAAATGTTGATTGAAAATGTAGCCCGATGTCGTCGTCCAGTCGAAGACTTTGAAGCCACTGTCAAAACTTCCGTCAAACGATGTATTCAGCGTCATGCCTTGGTACGGCTGATCTTTCGGTGCTGGACCGATAGCCGCTGGGGCTTGCGCAAACGCGGAATTGCAAAAAATCGGTAACAGCGACAGCGTCCAGAAAAATCTTTTGATAGCGGGCAAGGTTCCCTGTCCCTTTTGTCGCAACGAATTTTAGAGATGCGCTGGGCAGGCCAATTGAGATTGGTGCCCGGACAGACCTAGACGGCCAACATTGACCAGTTAAACTGCAACCGAGGTGCCAGGACCTCGCACAGTAAGTCCCTTATTATGAATGGAGTGGACGTAACTTTTCGTTACATACGACGTTGGCTTGGTAATTGTTACTTGAATGGTGGAGGTATCTCCATTCAAGAATTAAGCTGCCGGGTGCGCTCCCTTGTATTCGTCAAAGCTGGAAAGAAACCGGTCTACATCCTTGCGAAGCAAATAATACGGCGTAGATAGGCGAATTTTGTGCGGCGCTGCGCCTCGAATGCGAATCTTTCTCTCTTTCCATAGAGCCTTTTCGAGATCAGGCATCTTCACCGGGTCAACGTTGACGGTTGCAATGGCGCAGCGTAGCGCAGGGTCGGGCGAAGTCCACGATTTCGCCCCTCGCTTCATCATTTCGCTTAAAATGTAATCGGCCATCGCGCGGTGGCGTTTTTCGATGCGGTCCATGCCGATTTGGTTCGCGAGTTCGACTGCGGCGCGCATCCCTGCGAGTGCCGGAACGTTTGAGCTGCCGATGCGCTGAAAGCGTTCCGCGCGCAACTTTGTGTCGTCCCAGCCTTCGGTCGCGATAGTGCACCAGAGGCGATCCATCACTTCATCTCGTACGTATAAAAAGCCGCTGCCCTTCGGCGCTTGCAGCCACTTGTGAGGGCTCGAGGTGTACATGTCGCAGCCGAGATCGTGAACGTTTACCTTCATCATGCCGGTAACGTGTGCGCCGTCGACCGCGCTCAAAATTCCTTTCGACCGCGCCAGCGCGCACAATTCCTTCGCGGGCAGCACAACGCCCGTCACCGTCGTGATATGGCTGAAGAAAATTACACGCGTCTTCGACGTGATTGCGTCGCTAAAAAGATTCAGCACTGCCGCGGCGTTTGGTACCGGTTTCGGCAGTGTCACTTTCTTCAAAACGATTCCGTAGCGTTTCGCGCGCAAATCCCAGGGATGTTCGCCGCCCGGATGCTCCTGATCGGTGAGCAAAACTTCGTCGCCGGCCTTTAAATCGATGCCATTCGCGATGTAACTGTTCGCCTCGGTCGCGTTTCTCAATAATGCAATTTCATCGCGCTTGCATCCGATAAACGCCGCGAGCGGATCGCGGAATTCGTTCCATGGGCCGTATCCCCAGATCGGATAATCTTCGGGATCTTCCTGCGCCATACGCTCCGTGTCGGTGTAGGCGTCGAACACGGCCTTCAGCACTGGCCGTGGTGAAGAACCGACCGTTCCGTTGTTTAGATATATCTCGTCGGCTGGGATCAGGAATTGCTTGCGTAGTTCGGTCCAGTAAGCTTCTTCATCCCTGGTGTAAACAGAGGAGTCTGGCAAGACGGCTGGCGCCTGATTCAGCAGCGCTTTGAAATTTGGCGAAATTCCCAGCGCGCCTGCTACCCCTGCTGCCGAAGACAAAAATCCGCGACGATCCACCATGGTTTGCCTCCCACTCGCGATGTGTGCGGATTCTACGCGCTCTTGCGGCGGGCAACAACGGTTCTCGGACAGAATCGCGCTTGCGGCGCGGCGCAGGCCGCACTATCGTACGAGGGTTTCAGATCTCTGTTCGGAGAACTCATGCCCACTCGTTCCGCCATTTTCCTTCTTGCTGCAATTTCCATCCTCGCGCCCCAACTGGCCGCGCAGAAGTCTCAGCATGCCGCCCGCAAGGGATCGCTGCGCGCGAAGGCAGTGGGCGAAAACAAGCCACTGACCCCTGTTGAAACAGCGATCGCTACGCTCACCGCAGCGCGAACTTTCGAACAAGTTGCCATTTCACGCGATGCAAAAAGCGTGGCGTGGGTAGAAGCCATCCCGGGAAGGGACGGAATCGAGACCGGCAATTCTGCAATTTACCTTTCTCCTGCCGACGGCAAGACTTCTCCACGCCTTATCACGGCCAGCCCTGGCGTCCTGCGCACGGAGAGTGGCATTGCATGGTCACCCGACGGCAAGCAACTCGCATTTCTGTCTGATGCCGCAAAAGCCGGTCAATCACAGCTCTACGTTGCTAATCTTTCTGGCGTTGCGAAGAAGCTGACTAGCGTCAAAGGCTTTCTCGACGCTCCACGCTGGTCGCCCGACGGAAAGACTATCGCGGCACTGTTCATCGAAAATGCTCCGCGCGCATCGGGGCCGCTCGTCGCGGAAGCCGCGGAAACTGGTGAAATCAAAGATAGCTTCTACGAGCAGCGCCTCGCGGTCGTCGACGTGGCAACCGGAAAGCTTCGTCAAGTTACGCCCGCCGATATGTATATCTACGAATACGACTGGGCTCCGGATAGTCAGCATCTCGTCGCGACGGCCGCACGCGGCAATGGCGACAACAACTGGTATATCGCAGAGTTGTTCACGATTGGCGCCGCGAGCGGAGCGATGAACTCCATTTACAAGCCCGCACTACAGATTGCGCGGCCGCTGTGGTCGCTCGACGGCAAATCGATCGCGTTTATCGAAGGGCTGATGAGCGATGAACCATCCGTCGGCGGCGACATTTTTGTGATGCCAGCGTCGGGCGGGAAGCCGAAGAACCTGACGCCCGAAAAGAAATTCTCGGCGTCATGGCTTGCCTGGACGACAAAACAAACAATTATTTACGCGGCCCAGATTGGCGGTGATTCTGCAGTCGGCTCTGTCGATCCGCGGACCGGAGAGATTCAGGACATTTATCAGGGAAGCGAATCGATCTCGGCGGGGCTGTGGAATCCAAACATCTCTCTTGCCGCCGATGGAGAGACGGCGGCGCTCACGATCAGTGCGTTCGACGCCCCGCCGGAAGTCTGGGCCGGAAAAATTGGCCACTGGACACAACTCACCTCGCAGAACAAAGACGTGAAGCCAGCTTGGGGACAATTGAAAAGCCTTCAATGGAAAAGCGACAGCTACGACGTGCAAGGCTGGCTGGTTTATCCGCTGCATTTCGATCCGGCCAAAAAATATCCACTCGTCGTCGACGTGCATGGCGGACCGGGCGCAGCCGTGCAATCGGGTTGGCCCGGCATCGGTGGTTTTGCGATGGCGTTGCCCGCCGCGGGCTATTTCGTTTTGCTGCCGAACCCGCGCGGGAGTTTTGGTCAGGGCGAAGCGTTTGCGCGCGCCAACGTCCGTGATTTTGGTTATGGAGATTTTCGCGACATTCTTGCCGGCGTGGACGCGGCCCTCAAAGCCGCTCCGATCGATCCGCATCGCCTCGGCTTGACCGGCTGGAGTTATGGCGGATACATGACGATGTGGGGTGTCACGCAGACCAATCGATTCAAAGCGGCCGTCGCCGGAGCGGGCATTGCGAATTTGCTCAGCTACTACGGCGAAAACAAAATCGACCAGTGGATGATTCCGTTCTTCGGCAAATCGGTCTACGAAGATCCTGAGGTTTACGCGAAAAGCTCACCGATTACCTTTATAAAGAAAGTGAAAACTCCCACCCTCGTTCTCGTCGGCGATAGCGACGGCGAATGTCCGACGCCGCAGTCCTACGAATTCTGGCACGCCCTTAAAACGCTCGGCGTCGAAACGAAACTGGTGGTCTACGAACACGAAGGCCATCACTTTGCCAAACCCGATCACAACCGCGACCGCGTCGTCCGCGCCGTGGACTGGTTCGACTCGCACCTTCGCTAAATCGCCGTTGTTGTGGCTCGAAAACACACTGTAACCTCTTTGTCGCGCGGCGCGTCTATCCCTTCACTAACTCGGGTGTTGGCCGACTGCTCCATTCCAACGCTTCGCCGAGGGTACGGTCATCATCCCTTTTTTTGCTTTCCCTCGGCGAAGCCCTTCTTTACAGGTTACCGCCTCGTTTGACCGCTGCTGCACGCCGCCAAAATGAATTGAACGTATGGCGGGCGGAAATTCCGATGATTGAGAACCTTACCCGACGGAACCAGCGGCCTTAAAGAATCTGCGTGCTTGCTCGAAACCCGTCTGCGTCCAGAACTTCACGAACTTTTGCGGCAAGCATTGCCACGGTGAAAGGCTTCTGTAGGAACGCAAGGCCTTCATCCAATCCTCGCGCGTGGAACAGGGTGTCGTCCGTGTATCCGGACATGTAAAGCACCTTGATCTTAGGACGCAACCGACCGACCTGTTCGGCAATGAGGCGCCCTGTCGTGCCCGGCAGGATCATGTCCGTCAACAACAAATCCATGCTCTCGGAATCGCTTGCGCACAAAGACACGGCTTCACCCGGACTGTCGGGAGCAATCACGGTATACCCTCGCGCCTCAAGCATGGACCGCACCAGCCCTCGGACCGCCGGGTCATCCTCTACGAGGAGAACAGTTTCCGCGCCGCGCGTGGCCGCAGCTTGTTGTAACTTTTGAACGGGCTTTTCCGCTCCGCCCCCGGATTGCGGTAGATACACATTGAACGTTGTACCCTTTCCAACCTCGCTGTACACCCAAATGCTGCCTCCGGTTTGCTTGACGACGCCATATACCATTGCCAAACCTAAACCCGTGCCGCGTCCCGCTTCCTTAGTCGTAAAAAACGGCTCGAAAATCCGCGTTTGCGTTTGCGCGTCCATACCCGTGCCGCTGTCGGACACGGTCAAACAAACGTGAGGTCCCGTGGAGGAACCAATATGCCGCTGGATGAAGCCCTCATCCAAAACGATGTTTTGCGTCTTCAGCGTCAATCGCCCGCCGCCTGGCATCGCATCGCGCGCGTTCACGCACAAATTCATCAGCACTTGCTCCAATTGTCCCGGATCGGCCTTGATTACCTGCAGGTCGTCGCTCAGCGACGTTTCTATTTCGATGTGCTCTCCGATGATCCGGCGCAACATCGACAGCAGATTCATGATCACGTCATTGAGGTTTACAGGGCGCACTTGAAGCACTTGCTGCCGGCTGAACGCCAACATCTGCCTCGTCAAGGCGGCGCCCCTCTCCGCCGCCTCGTGGATCTGGCCAGCCGCGCGCTGCCTCTTTGCATCTCCTTGCAACTCGTCTGCAAGGGAGCTGCTGTAGCTCAAGATGACCGTCAGCAGGTTGTTGAAATCGTGCGCGATTCCTCCGGCCAGCGTCCCAATCGACTCCATCTTCTGCGCTTGCCGGAACTGTTGCTCGAGTTTCCGACGCTCTGTTAAGTCACGAATCGCCGCGGAGACCGACAAGCCCTCTTGCGTCTCGAGGAGGCTCAAGCTGATTTCCACCGGGAATTCGCTTCCGTCCTTTCGCAGCCCGTAAAGTTCCAGACCCTCGCCCATGGGACGCACTTTGGGTTGGCGGAAGAAATTTCCGCGATGCCCTGTGTGCTTTTCTCGAAACCTCTCCGGTACGAGCGCCTCAATGGGCCTTCCCAGCAATTCTGCCCGTGCATACCCGAACGATTGCTCCGCTTGCGTGTTGACCAGTTGAATCAAGCCTTCGCGATTCACCACCAAAATGGGATCGGGAGCGGACTCCAGCAAGCCACGGAATTTCGCTTCCGCTGTGCGCAGCGCTTCAGTGGCGAGGTTTTGTCGATTCAGGAGCTCCGCTTGCGTGCGTTGAGCAAGGAAGAGACGGAAACTCGAGCAAGCGAAAGAAAGCAGGACCGCTGCCACGGCAAGTTTAATTTGCTGGCCGATGGCTCGTGTGGCCATGCCAAGGACGAGAAGCGGAAATGCCACATGCACGATTTGCGCTAGAAACAGCGATTCCGAAGAACCCTCTTTGAAAGAATGTTCCCTGTCCTCAGGTGCCTGCCAACTCGTTGCCAGCCAGACCAGAAGGAGACGAGGCACAGTCCACAAGAGTTCGTACCACGTGCCAAACGGCACGTTCCACCTTACTTGCAAGTAGTCATACGCGACTTCGCAAGCGACAAAAATTGCCAGAAAAATGGCCATTTTTCCAAATAACGATCGCACCAGCGGTGAATCGGTGAACGTCGCGCGCAGTGCGAACGCCAGGACTATTAGAAGGCCGCGCCACGCGGTTACGTGAATGTATAGTTCGTCTATGGTGGCCCTTGAGTGGGGGAGAAGCAGCGGCAGATAAAGAAAAAAGAAATACGCCGACAGCGTGACGATCCCCAGTTGGACGAAGTCCAGCCACCTCTGTCGGCGAGTCAGGCGGGACATTTCACTTTCGTCGCCTATGAAAAGAGCAAGGGCCATCGGCGCGACGTGAAACAAAAACAGGATGTCACTCGGCCACCACTGATCGAACGACGCGTGCAGAACGCTGTCGTAATACGTCGCCATCGCCTGGCCGAGCGCGTAGAGGACAAAGGCCAGTCCCATCAACCGCCAGAAGCGCCTTGCGTATTCTGACGACCGCGACGCGGCTTGGAAGCACGCCATCGCCGCCAGCACGACCATGGCGAACTCAATGAGGTTGCTTGCAATCGTCGAATGAAGGGTCAGCCCGATCACATGGCAGCAAAATGCCCCCAATGCGATGAGCATGATTTTACGAGCGGCCGGCATGCTTGCTTCGGTCCTTGCTAACTGTTCTGTAGAATTTCGCGGTGGCCCAAGAGAAGACTTGTTTGAGTCTATCCAACGCGTTCGTTTTACGCGCCGGAATTCGCCGTCCTTGTTTACAAAGTGATAAAGAAAATCGACGGGTCGCGCCCGGCATTTGGCCAAGTCAATCCCGGTTTGACCGCGTCCACACGCCCCTCTAAAATGAACTGGACGAACGACGAGTCGATGCGGCATGTTTGAGAACCTTACAGAAAAGCTTCAACGCACCTTCAAGAACCTGCGCGGCCAGGGCAAGCTGACAGATGAGCATCTGGACGCAGCGCTGGCGGAAATTCGCGAAGCCTTGCTTGACGGCGACGTCGCGGTCAGCGTCGTGGACGAACTCCTTGCCAACATCCGAAGTAAGGCCCTTGGCAGCGAGGTCATGCTGCAGCTTTCGCCGGACCAGCAAGTCATCAAGATTGTTCGCGATGAATTGGCTGCGCTTCTCGGTAAACACGCCAAACCGCTTTTTGCCTCGCGCCCGCCTTCGGTCTGGATGATTGTCGGTTTGCAAGGTTCGGGCAAAACCACGACGACCGGCAAACTTTCCAAATGGCTGACGCAGCATGGTCATCGCCCGCTCGTTGTTTCGACCGACGTTTATCGCCCCGCCGCTCGCGAGCAACTCGCCCAAGTCGCCAAAGCTGTCGGGACCGCGGTTTGGCCCGGCGCCGGTACCGATAAGCCGCTGGAAATTGTTCGCGGCGCCATCAAAGAAGCCAAGCTTTCCGCATCAGACGTCATACTCGTGGATACCGCGGGCCGTCTTCACATTGACGACGAGCTCATGAACGAGCTCTCGACGCTCAAGAAAGAGTTGCAGCCGAGCGAAATTCTGTTCATCGCAGATGCAATGATTGGCCAGGACGCCGTTCGTTCCGCCGGAGAATTTCACAAGCGCCTCGGCCTCACCGGCGTGATTCTCACCAAGCTCGACGGTGATGCGCGTGGCGGTGCCGCGCTTTCCATCAGCAAAGTAAGTGGAGCACCCGTCAAGTTCGTAGGTTTGGGCGAAAAATACGACGCGCTGGAGGCTTTTTATCCCGAGCGGATCGTCTCGCGCGTTCTCGGCATGGGCGACATTCTTTCGTTGATTGAACGCGCTGAACAAGCCGTCGACAAAAAAGCCGCGATCGAGCTCGAACGCAAGCTGCGTAAATCCGAATTTACCCTTGAAGATTTTCGCGACCAGCTTCGACAAATCCGCAAAATGGGTCCGCTCGACCAGATCATGGATATGCTCCCCAAGATGGGCCCGCTGCAGAACCTGCCAAAGGACGCGAAAGTCGACGAAGGAAAATTGAAGCAAGTCGAAGCGATCATCAATTCGATGACGAATCAGGAGCGCAACGACCACAACGTCATCGACGGCAAACGCCGCAAACGCATCGCAAAAGGAAGCGGGACGTCCGTGCAGGACGTCAACCAGGTCCTCAAGCAATACATGCAGATGCGCACCATGATGAAACAGTACGGAGCCATGGCCGCCCGCGCCAAGATGAAAGGCCTCGGCAAACTCGCCGGCTTGTCCTGAACCACGTAACTTATTCTTTTTATTAGAGTTAGGTCGGCTTGACGAAATTCAGACCATGCTTGCCCTTGCGGCGGGCGAGCTCCCAGAGGACGAGTCTGCGAGCTGGCTTCGCCTTCCCATAGAGCGAACGGATTGACTGGCATTTAATGCTTTTTTGAGAAATAGAGTCCACCGACTTTCGTTGCCAGCGCTCCCGGATCCAAATCCGCCCGGTTGCAGAGAATAATCACGCTTAGCCCATCTGCTGTAAATCTTTGAATCGCCGTCTTAAAACCCATCGTGTCGCCGTAGTGCCACATCCGCGCGTGTCCTTTGTACGGATCGAGGAACCATCCGAAGCCGTATTCCACTGGCACTCCATGCAGCGCTGCGGGGGCATCATCCGGCAGCACTACATTTCCTGCTCCGCCAAACTTCGCGGGCTCCAGCGCCGGTTTCATTTCTTCCGAGCCCAAGAGTGTGTGATTTCGCAGTGCGTCGTCCCATTTTGACAAGTCATCGACGTTCGAATACACGCCTCCATCGCCGAGCGTGGCTGATGTCGAACTCTGATCCGTTTCCTTGAAGCTATTTGCGTCTTTCGTGTGGCCAAATGCGCGGTTGGGCACCTCGTTCTTTCCTTTTTGATAGACCACCGTGTCCGCCATCTTCAGCGGCGCAAAAATTCGCTCATTTAGGAAATCGCCGAACGGTTTGCCGGAGACCTTCGCCACAATCACTCCCAGCAGAACGTATCCCGAATTGCTGTATTCCCACTTCGCGCCGGGAGCAAACTTGCCCTGGGTCTCCTGTTCCAGCAATGCCAGCACTTCTGCATCTTGAATCTGTTTTTCCGCGCTCCAGGCCGGTCCTTTCGCTTTTTCCGCCGCTTCCATCAAGTCTTCGTAGTCCGGCAATCCCGACGTGTGATTCAAAAGCTGCCTTATCGTAATTTTCTTTCCGTAGGCAGGAAACTCCGGAAAAATCTCGCCGACTGTCATTTCGTATCGTAACTTCTTGTCATGCACCAGCAGCATGACGGCCATTGCCGTAAATTGCTTCGTCACCGACGCCAGCCGGAAATTGGTCTTCGTGTCGATTTTCGACCCTGTTCTCAGTTCCTTTATCCCGTAGCCGTGCGCAAATACCACTCGGCCGTCTTTTTTCACGATCGCGGCCAAGCCTGGCTCATCCGGCTTCGTAACGCTCGAAAATATCTCTGCAAAGCCCGCGCTTCCCGCCGGTTTCTGCGGTTGTGCCGCGAGCCCTTTGGCCGCCAGAGTGCACGACCCAACGACCATCGCCAGTCTCGCTATTCGCCTCATGCCGTCTCCTCGTGCGCCGCAGTATATCGCCAGGCCGGACTCTCGCATTGCCCGAAATGCCGTTGCACGGTACACTTGATAGGTTCAGGAGGAATGTTTTCGTGTTGACGATTCGTCTGTCTCGTATTGGCAAGAAAAAGAAGCCGTTTTACCGCGTGGTGGTGATTGAGAGAACTCGCCCGCGCGATGGCCGCGTTGTGGATGCGGTGGGTACCTATGACCCGCTCAAGAAGCCGGCAGAGATTAAGCTGGACGTAGACCGTGTGAAGCATTGGCTCAGCAAGGGTGCCCAGCCGAGCGATACCGTTCGCAGCTTTTTCAAACTGCAAAAAATCGCGTAATCAACAGGTCCCCGGCCTTTCCCTGGTCTCCTATGCTGCTTCTCGCGGAGGTGCCACATGAAAGAACTGGTGGAATCGATCGCCAGGGCTCTCGTGGACCATCCCGACGATGTGCACGTGACGGTCGTCGAAGGGCCGCAAGGCGCTGCGTTCGAGCTTCGAGTGCACCCGGAAGATCTCGGCAAAGTAATTGGTCGGCAAGGTCGTACCGCAAAGGCTATTCGCACGCTGCTCGGCGCAAGCGGCATGAAGCTCCGCAAACGCTTTACCCTTGAAATCCACGAAGACTGAATCTCCGCTTACTGTAGTGTTGGCTCGATGCTTTTTTTCGGTCCGTTCAGTAGCAACCATCAGGAGTTTTTGTCATCCTGAGTTCTCAGCTGATCCTTGCCCATGACCGACGCCGTTAACCCGAAATTCGTCACCGTCGCCCGCATCCTCCGCCCCCGCGGTAACAAGGGCGAAGTCGCCGCCGAACTTTTTACAGATTCGCCCGAGCGTCTAAAAACGCTTCCCCAACTTTTTCTCGCCGACGGTAAGTCGGCCCCGCGAGCGACGCCGTTGAAATCATTTTGGGCCGATCGCAATCATCCTGGCTTCGGCGTTTTTCACTTCGAGGGGGTCTCATCCATCAACGAAGCCGAAAAATTTCGCGGCTTTGAAATCCAAATCCCATTCGAACAGCGCGTCGCGCTCCCCGCCGGAAAATATTTCGTAACCGACCTTATTGGCTGCTCCGTCTTCGAAGGTCTACAAAAGCTTGGCCCCGTCCGCGATGTCTTCTTCCCCGGCGAATCGCAGCCCGGCACGCCGCTCCTCGCCGTAGACACATCTTCAGGTGAATTGCTGGTTCCACTCGCCGAAGACATCTGCACTCGCATTGACGTAACCGCCCGCCGTATTGAAGTAATCCTACCCGAAGGCCTCCGTGATCGCGATAGAGGGGAGTGAGTCATGACTCGCACTTTCCAAATCGCCTGGGTTCTCTTGAAAACGGCAATCTTTACGGCGTTGGCGCCCTACACCGTGGGCATTCTTTTGCCTCACTATCTCTATTTGGCATTCATGCCGCCTTTTGACGGCGTTGATTACGGTATAGAGTCCTGCCTTCTTTGGTGCTCTGTATTTATGCTTCTCAGTCCGGTTTTTCTAATTATTGGAGCTGTTGTTTACCTTTGGTGTGCTTGGGACTTCGCGGTGAAAGGAATGGGAACACCTGCGCCAATCGATGCGCCGAAAAAGCTCGTCATCAAAGGCCTATACCGATTTGTCCGAAATCCAATGTACCTGGGCGTATTTTTCTTGATTCTTTCGCAAGCAATGAGGTATTACTCGCGGCCAGTTCTTATCTATTTTCTTTTTGTATTTGGCTGTTTTCATCTCTTCATTTCGCTATACGAAGAGCCGCATCTGAAAAGAGTCTTCACTGAGCAATACGAAAATTATTGTCGCAACGTTCGCCGCTGGATTCCGCGCCTAAGCGCCTATCGCCCGCCAGCTACTTAACGTCAATTGTCGTGACGCTCAGCGCCGGCAGGTTGACTTGGAGCGACGTTCCGCTCACCGCCTGCGTCTCTATCAGAACCGGATGAATCGGATTTTGCCCTTGCGCCGAAGTCGCCGTCATCTGATACAGACTCGCTACGCCAGAAAGCATGACGCCGTTGATCGCTGTCACCTGGGAAGAAGTCGACCTGTTAATCGCCACAAAAATGTAGTGTCCGGGCGTGGCGCTGTCCGCGCTTGCATAGACCACCACATTTGCGACGCTGCTCGATGTTGCCTGGAGTGACGTATCGCCAAACACAGCGTTCGCCCCATCAAATCCGCGATACGCGCGGAAACCCGCCATCGCGTAGTCGTACGTTCCGTTTGGTGGCCAGAAGCTTGCCGCATACACTCCCTTCGCGCCGAAAATCCCGAGGTAGTCCGCTTCCCCAATCGTTCCGGCAATATGATTCCATCCGCCGCCTTCATACTCCGTGATGGCGATTTTCATCCCCGGATTTTCCGCGTCGATCTTCGCTTGTAATCTGCCCAGCAAGTTGATCGGCTGGTTTCCCATCGTTTGGTAGACCCAGGGATTGCAATTGCCATTGGCAGCGTCGTTGAACGTCGAATCCCAGAGATTGCGCGGACTCTGCACGACTAACCGGACCTGCGCCGGCGTCAACGTCGTGCCAGTCATGCTCGTGACGCGAAGCGATGAAGTCGATGTGCAAAGGTCGTATTCCTCTGGATACCAATGGAAGTCATAAACATCCACGAGCGGCTGGCCGTAGGAATTTGAAGCGGTCTTCATGGCCTGGAGATATTTGTCCGTAAACCAGTTTGTTCCGCTTGGCGTCGCGGCGAGTTCCCCTTGCCAATTGTAGAGGCCCAGGAAGCCATAGTGGGCGGGACCAAAAATCACCATGCTCGGAAACTGGTCTTTCAAGGCTTTTGTCAGCGTGACGGTCATGCCGATGTAAGCGGCCGAAGTGACCATCGTCGAGCCTTGGATTTCCTCGTGTGTGGAGTTCCAGAGTTCCGGCTCGTTGTCCAGGCTGACAAAAGTTGGCTGCGCCGGGCTGGCGCCAAAAATATTCTTGCCAGAGAATTTCTGGTCCAGCGTCCACGCAAACTCGTCCATATACACGTTGTTGTCGGTCGAAGCGGCAGGCGGCGTCAGCGTAAAGGGTTGCGCGGAGATCGTGCTCTTCTTGTCCACGGTTGGCCGGAAATAAGTCAGATTCGGGAACGGTCGCGGCACTTTCACGACGGCCGTGTCTTTTGAAACGTATCCCTGCAATTGCAGCGTCACGAGGCTCGCCAGACCTGCTTGCTGGTCAGCGGCGATGAGCGTCCCGACCGCTTCGGCCGGAATCCCCGCGTTGCAGGTTCCATTGCAGAGGTAGTCGTCGTTCTCGTAAAAATAATCATTGCCCGCGTTCGAGCCGTTGTTGATCCAGTTGTACGCCGTCCAGCGATTTCCTCCCGCACGGTCGAGCGTCAAAAGCGCCGGCGCGTTGGTATTCCCCGCGTAAAAATTTGTTCCGTAAATGAACGGAGAGATGGCGCGCGTCTTCGTCGGATCGACTGTAATGGTCACATTGACCGCCGCCGCCGCTGGTGTCGCGTTGGCCTCGGGTGAATTTGCGCTCTCGCTTGCCCCGCTCAATGCTGTCACAACGTAAAAATATTTGGTCCCGTTCGTCAGACCCGAGTCTGTATAGGCATTCGTCGCGGGCGCTGCGATTTGCGTTTCCGCGCCTGCCGTCGTCGACCGCTTCACGTGATAGCCCGTCGCTCCCGTAACTGCCGTCCACGCCAGCGTCACCTGGGCGTTGCCCGGCGTCGCCGTCAAGGCTGCCGGCGCGGCGAGTGGTGGAACCATCGGTGTTGCGCTTACTTCTGCAGAATCTGCACTTTTGCCGTAAGAGTTGTAGGCAGCGACGACGTAGAAATACTTCGTCCCGTTTGCAACCGTCGTGTCGTTATAACTCGTTCCGGCTTGTGCGGCGATCTGCGCTTCTCCACCGCTCGTCGTCGACCGCTTTACGTAGTAACCGGTTGCGCCGGTACTCGCTGTCCACGTCAGACTCACGGTCGCGTTGCCCGGCGTCGCCACCAAGCCCGTTGGCGCAGACGGCGCGGAACCGCCGCCACCGCCCGTGCTGCCACCTCCGTAACCACCGCACCCGGTGCAATATAGGAGCAGGGCGCTTGTCAGCAGAATACTCGTCGCTTTCAGGAAATTCCGGCAGTTCATACAGTTTCGCCCTTGTAGCCTTGGTTTGAAATTCAGAATCCGCAACTTGCCCGGGGAAGCGCCGAATTTTGGGAGATTATCGTTATTCGGGGAGAATTCGCAATTGCCCAGTGGAACAGTTCTCTGCCGCTGTCCTCCCAATCTCCCTGAGCTCGAAGAAATGCGGCGTGCAGTCTGCAGCCCTGCTCCGCTAAACTTCTCGACGATGCGCTTTGACCTCATCACCATCTTTCCGGAGTTCTTCGCTGGCCCTTTGAATCACGGAATCGTTCGCCGCGCCGCCGAAGCCGGCATCATGCAGATTCACGTCCAGGACTTGCGCGAGTTCACGAGAGACCGCCATCGCACCGTGGACGATCGGCCGTTCGGCGGCGGCGAAGGCATGGTCCTCAAACCGGAGCCTCTCTTTCAGGCCGTCGAATCGCTCCTCGGCCACTCGGCTGGAGATGCCACGCAAAAGAATCCGCTGAGCGAAAAAACCTCCATCATTCTTCTCTCTGCGGCTGGAAAGCCGTTTACCCAGCAGACCGCCCGCCGTCTCGCGCAACAGGATCGCCTCGTTTTGATTTGCGGCCGTTATGAAGGAGTGGACGAGCGTGTCGCAGAGCATCTCGCCTCGGACGAGATCTCCATTGGCGATTTCGTTCTGAGCGGCGGCGAACTTCCCGCCGCCCTCATCGTCGACGCCGTCACCCGCCTCCTCCCAGGCGCCCTGGGCAACGAAGCCTCGTCGCAAAACGAGTCGTTCAGCTTGCTCGAACGAGCGGAGCAATCCGAAGCCGCCCGGTTGCACAAAGCTCTGTCTGCAAATCGCACGCTTCTCGATTTCCCCCACTACACCCGCCCCGCCGATTTCCGCGGCTGGACCGTTCCCGAAGTCCTCATCGGTGGCAATCACTCCGAAGTCGCCAAATGGCGCCGTGACCAAGCCCTGGCAAAGACCCGCCGCAACCGCCCCGACTTGCTCCCTTCGGAATAAATCAAGGGATATACTGGTCACCTCTTTTCACGGAATAGCATCCAATAACGTTCAATTCGCTACCAGGGGATTTATGGCCGGCAATTCAGCAGCAGCCTCACTCAACAAGCCCATCGCCATTTTCTACGAACAACAAAGCTGGTTCGTCCCACTTTTCAATCAACTCGATGCCCGTAGCGCAAACTGGCTGAAAGTTGACGCACGCAATCACCAATACGATCCAGGAGCACCCGCCGAATACTCGCTCCTGTTCAATCGCATGAGCCCTTCCGCCTGGCAACGCGGCTATGGCCACGGAATCTTCTACACGCTGAACTATCTAAAACACCTGGAAGAAAAAGGCGTTCGCGTCGTCAACGGTTCCCGGGCTTTCGCGCACGAGATTTCCAAAGCGGTGCAGCTCACCAATCTTGATTCTCTGGGTCTCGACTATCCGGGAGCCCGCGTCGTCAATCAGGTCTCGCAAGTTATGGAAGCTGCCGAAGCCATCGGCTATCCGCTCGTCGTGAAGCCCAACATCGGCGGCAGCGGCGCAGGCATCGAACGCTTTGATTCGCCGGAACAGCTCAAAAAGGCCGTCGAAGAAAATCGCCTCAGCTTTGGCATGGATCAAACCGCTCTTGTCCAGGAATGTTTCACTCCGCGCGACGGCATCATCACCCGCGTCGAAGTCCTCGGCGGAAAATATCTTTACGCCATCCGCATCCGCACCGCCGGAAAAACCTATAACCTTTGCCCCGGCGACATTTGCCAAAGCACGGCTGGCGAAGAGCTTGAACGCCGGCCCGGGTGCCCCATCGATGCCCCGAAAAACGGCCTCGCCGTCGAAGCCTGCGAACCGCCCCGCGAAGTCATCTCCGCCGTCGAGCGCATCATGCAACTTGCCGGAGTCGAAGTCGGCGGCGTCGAATACGTCATTGATGACGCGACCGGCCGCCTCCTCTATTACGATGTCAACGCTCTCTCCAACTTCGTCGCCGATCCCGAGCGCATCATCGGTTTCAATCCCTACGGCCGCCTCGCGGACTTCTTGATCGCTGAAGCCCACGCCAACGAACAAAAACCATCCGTGCCATCCCGTCTCGCCGGAGCGGCCCGATGAGGTTCGGTTACTGGCTTCCCGTTTTTGGCGGCTGGCTTCGCAACGTCGCCGACGAAAACATGGAAGCGTCTTGGTCGTATGTAAAACGCCTCGCTCAGCGCAGCGAACAAATCGGCTTCGACCTCACGCTCATCGCCGAACTAAATCTCAACGACATCAAAGGTGTCGATGCGCCTTCTCTCGACGCATGGTCGACCGCCGCCGCCCTCGCCGCCGTCACCGAACGCATCGAGCTCATGGTCGCCGTCCGTCCCACGTTTCATCAGCCCGCGCTGCTCGCCAAGCAAGCCGCCAACATCGACCACATCAGCAACGGCCGCCTTACTCTCAATGTCGTCTCTTCCTGGTGGGCTTCCGAAGCGCATAAATACGGCGTCGGCTTCGAACAACACGACGATCGTTACGCCCGCACCGGCGAATGGCTCGACGTCATTGACGGCGTCTGGAAACAGGACAACTTTTCATTCTCGGGAAAGTATTACCGCGTCGAAGACAACGTCCTTCAGCCAAAACCAGTTTCGAAACCGCGGCCAGTTCTCTACGCCGGCGGCGAATCTCCCGCCGCGAAGGAACTCATCGCAGCCAAGTGCGACGCTTACCTCATGCACGGCGACCCGCCCGAACGCGTCGCGGAAAAAATCGCCGACCTCCGCCAGCGCCGCCAGCTACATAATTCCGTCCCGCTGAAATTCGGCGTAGCGGGCTACGCCATCGTCCGCGAAACCGAAAAAGAAGCTCAGGACGAAGTCCGCCGCATCACCGACGTCCAACAATCGGCCGCGGGTTATGCCAATTACCAGCAATGGCTGGCCGGCACGCAACTCGAACAGCGCGTCTCTCTCGAAGACTATTCCGTCTCCAACCGCGGCCTCCGCTCCGGTCTCGTCGGCACCGCCGAACAAGTCTCCGAACGCCTCCAGCAATTTGAAAGAGCCGGCGTTGACCTCGTCCTCCTCCAATTCAGCCCCCAACTCGAAGAAATGGAACGCTTTGCGTCTTCTGTCATCGGCCGCAACTCACAGTCGGCCTCCGTGTCGTGACAGTCGCTTCGAACTCTTCGCTAAAGTTAAGGACGTGTTCGCGATCAGCGGAAGGGGCGTTGTCCTTTGCCATCGAGTTCATCTCTGAGGACGGGAAGATCCGAGTCGGCGTGAAATCGCCCGCCAAATCCGGCTAGGCAATCCTGCCGTTTTCCCGTATAATTGCAGTTCGTCTCAGAAGAGCTGGCCCCGCCTGAGTGGGTCTGCAGGGAACAAAGAACATGCATCCGGTAATTCGTAAGCTTCATGAAGCGCAACTGCGCAAAGATCTCCCCGAGTTCCGCCCGGGCGACACCGTCAGAGTCAATGTCCGCCTCCTTGAAGGCGAAGGCGAAAAGGTCAAGGAACGCATCCAGGCGTTCGAAGGCGTTGTGATTTCCAAGAAAGGCCGCGCCTCCAGCGCCACGTTCACGGTCCGCCGCGTCAGCTTCGGCACCGGCGTCGAGCGCATCTTCCCGTTGCATTCGCCCTCGATCGCGTCGGTCGAAGTCACCGGCAAGGGCAAAGTTCGCCGCGCGCGCCTCTATTACCTCCGCGATCTCCGCGGCAAGGCTGCCCGCATCAAGCGCGCCGCCCGCGAAGAAGCTCCAGCCACCGCGGAAACCGCAAAGGCCTAGTCTTTATCTCCGAATTCGATGGAAGCGCCCCGATCAAATCGGGGCGTTTTTCTTTTCGCGCAACCCTGACGGCTATTTCTGCTCCGTGGCCTTCATCCAACGCGGCATTGCAAAGCGAAAGAATTTCTCCGCATCCGACTCCAGGCAAGCCGAAACGTTTGGCTCGCCCTTCACTTCCCGCGTAAATCCCTCTTTATCCACTTCAATCCGCAGCTTCGTCACCGGGCAAAGCTTTGGTTCAACCACATACGCGACCGCCATTGCATCAAATAGAGTCGGCGTTTTCTGTCCCCATTCTTTTGTAAGTTCTGAAAGCTCCCCCGTGAGCGGCGTGGCCTTTTGAAAAAGCACCTCGCGCTTCACTTCATCCAGTTTCAATTGCGTCGAGTCCAGCGGCATCATGAAAATCGGTACGCCACTCGTAAACAATTTCTGTGCCGCCGCCACGTCGCTGAAAATGTTGTACTCCGGCTGTGGCCCTCGGTCCGGTTCGTAACCCAAATCACCATACCCCTTGCGCACCGATCCGCCCATCAGCACCACGCGCTTCAACTTTCGAAACGTTGCCCCATCCCGCCCAATCGCTGCGCCCACATTCGTCAGCGGCCCAATCGCCACCAATGTAATCTCGTCCGGGCGTTTGCGAATTTCGCTCAACAAAAACTCCACGGCGTCGGTTTTTGCTGCTGCGGCCGGCCCCTTTTCCGCCCATTCTGCCTGCGAAAACTTCGTCTTGCTCGTCGTGACGATGCCTTCGGCCACGGGAATTTCCCCTCGCCCATTTTCCAAAAGCATTCGCCGCGCCATTCGCGCTCGCAGCGAGGTGTCGCCCCAAGCCGTCGTCACCCCCAAAATTTCCACTTCCGGACTCTGCAGCGCCAGCCCCAGCGCAAACGCATCGTCCACGTCGTCGCCGATATCCGTATCCAAAATGATTTTCGTTTTGCTCGTGGCTCCAGCAGACGCGCTCAAATTCGATTGGCCAGCACAAGGAACGCAACTGGTCGCAAAAAATACCAGCAACGCGGCGCCACTCCAGAAGGAAGTTTTCCACTGACTTACACGCTTCATTTCGCACTTTCCTTTTTATCGCCAGCAACTCCGCCGAATCCGCATGCTAGAATTTCCGCGGGCACTTGTCTATCGAACTCTCTTGGCTATGACTCGCCTCTGCTCATCCCGTTTTGAGCGAGCCGCGCGCAAACTCGGCTGGACGCGCATCGCCGGCATTGACGAAGCCGGTCGCGGTGCTCTTTTCGGTCCCGTCGTCGCGGCCGCCGTCATCCTCAATCCCAAGCGCCGCATCGTTGGCCTCGACGATTCCAAAAAACTTCCTGCTGAGCGCCGCGGCGAACTCGCCCTCCGCATCCGTGAACACGCGCTCGCGTGGGCCGTCGCCGAAGTTGATTCCTCCCGCATCGACGCCTGGAACATCTATCAAGCCAGCCGCCAGGCCATGACCGCCGCGCTCCAGCAGCTTTCCGTCGTTCCCGACTATCTCTTGATCGACGCCATGCAGCTCGACGTTCTCATCGAACAAAAATCCCTTGTCAAAGGAGACGCGCGCAGCGTTTCCATCGCCGCCGCCTCCATCCTCGCCAAAACGCATCGCGATTCATGCCTCGACCGCCTCGACGCCGATTTCCCGGGCTACGGTCTCGCTCAACACAAAGGTTACGGCACGCCGGTGCACCTTGAAGCGCTCCGCCGTCTCGGCCCTACCCCGCTTCATCGCTTTTCGTTTGCACCCGTTCGCGAGTCCATCTGCTGGGCTTCCGGTGCAACGCAAACTCCTCTCCCGCTCGAACTCTAGTTCTTCCTTTTCTCCGCTTCCCGCGCACGATACCATCTAGCCCGCATCGGAAATCTTATGAATCTAAACCGTTTCCTCGCTCGTTCCGTAGGTTGCTCGCTTTTTGGACTTTCCATTTTTCTTGCAGTCGCGCTGACCTGTCGCACCAGCGCCGCCGTTTACTCTGCAGTCGATCTTGCTCAAATTGCCCCCACTCCACCCATGGGCTGGAACAGTTGGGATGCTTACGGCGAAGCCGTTCCCGAATCTGATGTCCGCGCTTCCGCCGACTTCATGGCCGCAAATTTGAAATCCTTCGGTTGGCAATACGTCACCGTGGATATGGGTTGGTACGTCACCAACCATTCCGTCGGGGTAAATGCAGAAAACGCCGAATTCAGCCTCGACGAATTTGGCCGCTTCACTCCAGCGCTGAATACCATCCCTTCCGCCAAGGACAACGCCGGCTTCAAACCTCTCGGCGACTACATTCATTCGCTCGGCCTCAAATTTGGAATTCACATCCTGCGCGGCATCCCTCGCCAGGCGGTAAAACAAAATCTTCCCGTCGCTGGCACATCGTTTTACGCCCGCGACGCTGCCGACACCAGCGATACTTGTCCATGGAATCCTTTCAACTACGGCCTCAAGACCGCCACACCGGCCGCTCAGGCTTATTACGACTCCATCGCCAGGCTTTATGCCGACTGGGGCGTCGACCTCGTCAAAGTCGATTGCATTTCAAGTCATCCGTACAAAGGCGAAGACATCCGTATGTTGCGCGAAGCCCTCGACAAAACCGGCCGGCCCATTCTTCTCAGCCTTTCTCCTGGTCCCGCGCCGCTCGAAAAAGCCCAGGAAATGGCTCGGTACGCCAACATCTGGCGCATGTCTGACGACATTTGGGATGTTTGGCAAAGCGACAAGGATTTTCCCCAAGGTCCGCGCAATCAGTTCGAACGCGCTGCAAAGTGGGCCGCACATTCCGGCCTTGGCCACTGGCCCGACGCAGATATGCTTCCTCTCGGCAGCCTCCGCCCAACTCCCGGTTGGGGCGAACCTCGCGAAACCCGCCTGACCCCCGACGAACAACGCACTCTGTTGACGCTCTGGTGCATCGCCCGCTCACCGCTCATCATGGGCGGCAGTCTCGTCGCGCTAAAAGACGACCCCGCCACTCGCGCCCTTCTCACTAATCCCGAAGTCCTCGACGTTGATCAACACTCTGACCGAAGCCGCGCCGCCAAAAACACCGACACGGCCGCCATCTGGATTTCGCAGCCCATCGCAGGCTCCGGCCGCAACGTCGCCATCTTTAATCTCCAGGACACGCCCCAAACGTTTCATGTCACTCCCTCTGACCTGGGACTTTTGTCCGCTTCGTACCAGATCCGCGATCTTTGGCAGCAGAAGGATCTTCCGCCTGCCACCTCATTGGACATCACGCTCCCCGCGCACGCTTCTGTTCTCTACCGGCTCAGCAGACCTTGACGTTCTCGTAGAACGCCAGACGTCACAAAAATTTCCGCTGCTTCACTCCGATTCCTTGTAACGATTCATCTGTCTTCCTCACTTTATATCCAGTCCCATTGCAGCCCGGAGTTGTCCCCATGAATCACTCCCGACACCGAAATTCCGTCCTGAAATCATGTGCAGCAGTCACTCTGGTTCTGCTTCTGTCGTTTTCCGCCGGCTGCGGAAACGACGACTTTCAGCGCCCCATCCAGCAATTTCAAAGTGCCTCTGCCGTCGTGATCAACGCCGCTCGCCAATCCCTCCAGCAAATGAATGACGTGGAAGAAAAATCCGAGCTGGACCGCCAGATCTTTGAAGCGGAAGCCTTCGACGAATCAAAAATCAAAGCCAAAGATGTGATTTCCGCCGAAGAGTTGAATGCGCGCGTCAACGCCCTCAATCAGCTCACTCGCTACACGTCTGCTTTGGCCGATCTGGCTGCCCTCAAGGCGCCCGCTCAAGTCACTCAGAAATTTCAGGACGTGGGTTCCGGCTTCAAGACACTGTCAGAGGACGCTGCCAAGCTTGCCGGCGCGTCCGGAGGCGTGTTCGACAATCCAAAATTTTCTGGCGCCGTTCAGGTTGCTGCAGTCGCAATTGGCGCCATTGTTCGCGCCGTCGAAGAGCGCAAAGCGCGACGCGAAATTGAGAAAGAAATTCGCGACCACGACGCCGACGTCAACACCCTCATCAAGCTCATCGGCGACGAGTTGGAAGTGGCTTACCAGCGCCGCAAGCAAGCCGAGAGCGAGGAAGGCGTGTTCCTCACGAATGCGCTCAAGCTCGAAATCGCGAGACCCCAACGGGGCGACCCCGTCCTTCGCATGCTCTTGGGTGATCGTCTTCGCCAATGGCGCAATCGCCAGCCTTTACTCGCCAACGCGGATCCGAAGCCCAGTGTAGAAGCCATGCAAAAGGCTCACCAGGCGCTGGTCGCCTATCTCACCGCCGACAAGAGCCCCAAGAATCTTTCCGAGTTGTTGGCCGCTGCCGAATCGTTTGCTGACCGCGTACAACCCCTCGGCGTGGCCATCGCAGCCCTGCTCGGCAACTCTTGAATTGCGAACCCGTGAAATCCCGGAGGACCCATGCCCACTAAAGTTGAAATGGTCACCCAAATCGGTGACGTTCTCACTCAGATTGACACGATTCTCTCTGCGCCCAATTTCTTCCCCAGCGAACCGGCGTGGCAACAGCTCTTTGCCCTTCGCAAGCATCTCGACGACCAGCAGCGCGAACTTGTCCAGGAAATCATCGCGGACAACACCGCCAGTTTCAACGCCGTCGCAGCGCAGCTGAGCCAGGCCGCCGACTCCCTTGCGAAAGTCGGCAAGGACATCACCAAAATCGGCGGGATTCTCGACACCGTTTCTCTCATCGCGTCGCTTATGGACAAAGTACTGAATTTCGTCGCTTAGTTCGCTCCAAGGTGCCCGGTCGCCCCCGCTCCCCTGTTTTCGCCTTGGTTTCGCTGGTAAGTTTCCTGTCTGTTACGGGGATAACTGCCTGTTCACAATCCGCACCACCTTCGTTGACTCATTTCCTCCTCGCCTGTAGCGTAAAGAATGTGTTGGCCTCTATTGGCCGCGCGCCGGTTGGCCGCTTTTACGGTCATTCCTGCTTTCGCAGTTTGCCTAACCGCGCTGAGACCTAGGAGAAAGTCTCCGAGGGAGTCGCTTCGACTCGTCTTCGGAACGTAAGCATGGCCTATAACAAAAGCAAATTCGTCGAATCTGCGCAGAAGCTGTTGAACCAGGGCAAAGTCGCGCAGGCGATCGCCGAATACCAGCAGATCCTTAAGTACGAACCCAAGGATCAGGTCACCCTCATGACCATCGGCGAACTCTATATTCGCCAGGGCGAAACTTTTCAGGCCATCGATTATTTCGAACGCCTCGCGCAGATTTTTGTCGGCGACGGTTTTCTCACCAAGGCGATTGCCGTTTACAAGCGCATTGCCAAACTGGCGCCCGAAGAAATTCGTCCGCTCGAGCGCCTGGCCGATCTGTACGTCCAGCAGGGCGTAATGAGTGAAGCGCGCCCGCTCTTTCTTCAACTGGCGGAAATTCACCTGAAAAATAATCGCCAGCCCGAAGCCGTCTCGCTGCTGAAAAAGCTTCTCCTGGCTGAGCCGGACAATCTGCGCATTCAAATTCGCCTCGCCGATCTTTATCACGCGATGGGCCAGATTCCCGACGCCATCGAGACCTACGTTTCAGCCGCGCAACGTGCGCTCGCTCGAGCCGACCACGCAGAGTGTGAAAGGTTGGCCGATAAGGCGCTGAAGCTCGATCCCGGAAACGTCTCTGCCATTACCGTCAAAGCGCGTTCCTCCTCCGCCCAGGGCAATCACGCGCGCGCCGCTGAAGTCTTGAAAGATTTGCCCGGCCTCGAAAAAGGCGGCGAGCACGCTGAGTTCCTTCTCGATCTCTACATGAAGTCCGACGATTGGGAAGATGCCACCAAGCTTGCCCTTCGCGTGTTCGAAGCCGACGAAAAGAACTTTTCGCTCGCCCAAAAGGTTGCGGAAGCCGAACTCGAGGCAGGCCAGGCCGATCGTGCCATGGCTCTCGTTTCCAAGCTCCGCATCCCGATGATTGATGCCGGTGAGCATGACGTTATCTCTCAACTGCTCACAAAACTCGCTGCTCATATGCCCGGCCGTCTTGAGCCGCGCGAATGGCTTGTGGACACCTACGGCCGCACTAGCGATTCCTTCCGTCTTCCTGATGCTCTCGCGCAACTTGGCGACGCTCTCTTCGCTGCCAGGCAGTATCCGCGCGCCAAAGAAATTTTCGAACAGCTTGTTAATCGTCAGCCCGAATCGGAATCCGCAAAACACAAGCTTGACGGCGTCCTTCGCAAAATGGGACTTCTTCCGCCTGACCCGACCGCGCCTGAGCCGTTCGAAACGCTTCAGGCAGAACTCCAAAAACCTGACGGTCCTAAGATTCCCCGCGACCTTGCGCCCGGCCACGTCGAATCCGATACACGCGCCTTTGGCAGTGCCCCTATTTCGGCTTTCATGGAAGAGTCGATCGACGACGAGACACAAAAGTTCATTTCGCAGTCCCTCACCGACGTCGACCTCTTCGCCAGTTACGGTCTTACTCAAAAAGCCATCGGCCTGCTCGAAGCCATTCTTCGCCGCGCTCCTCAGCACACGCCGACACTCGAAAAATTGTTGGATTTCGTTCTCGGCGCGGGCGATGACCGCCGCACGGCAGAACTTGCCGCCCAGCTCGAACGCATTCATACGGAGCGCGGAGACTCGGCCGGTGCAGACCGCTTCGGAGAACTTCGCCGCCGCTTTCAACGTGCTGCAGGCCTTTCCGACGCGGATCTTTTGGCGCCGCGCGCCGCTGTAACAGAGGATTCCGACGCCGAAGCTTCGGTCGAACAGGAAGCTCTTGCGGCCTCCGAACCTCCTCACGTTGTCGCTGCGTCTCCCGTTTCTCCTTCGGCGGAAGCTCAGGAAGTCGATCTTTCCGACGAATGGAGCGCTATGCTTCAGGAAGCGGCGCCCGCGCCCCCTGCCGCGGCAAAGGTTCCGCCTCCGCCGCGAGCCGCCGCGGACACTCCCGCTGAATTTGAGATTCCCATCGTCATCGATCAACCGTCTCCGGCGACCACTTCGATGGAAGATTTGTCTGCTGAACTCGCGGCCGCCACGCCTCCCGCGTCTGCTGAACCGCAAGACGAGCCGATTGCCATTTCCTTCGATGAAGCGCCGGCCGCCCCGCATCCGATACCTTCGAAAGCCGCTTTGCCACCACCTCCCCCTGCAACGCTCGAGCCTGAATTCGAACTGGAACAGGACTACGAACTTGTCATCACACCGGAGCCGCTCGTCCCGGCTTTCGAGCAAAAGCCGCCCGAACCGCCACCGGTCGCGGCAAAGCCCGCTGCGTCGCTTTCTGCCGATCAATTCCTGGCCGACATGGTCAGCGAAATCGACGAACTCGGCATTGATCAACTAGCTCCCGCTTCCTCCAAGCCCCGCTCCGCCGCTCCCGCTCCGCCGCCCCGGCCACCGGTTCAGCCGCCGCCACCACCCAAGCCGTTGGCAGCACCACCGCCTTCGCAACATACGGAAGCCGGCCCGCTAAAGGAAGTCTTCGACGAATTCCGTGCCGAACTTGGCGAAATGGGCGGAGAAGATGAAGATCTTGAAACCCACTACAACCTCGGCATCGCTTTCCGCGAAATGGGTTTGCTCGAGGAAGCTATCAGTGAATTTCAGAAGGTCGCCAAGGCCACCGACAAAGGGAAAGCCTTCCAATACGCAATGCAGTGCTGCACCCTTCTCGGTCTCGCCTTCATGGAAAAAGGCCAGCCTTCCATCGCCGCGATTTGGTACGAGCGCGCCCTTCACACTCCCGGCGTCGACGCGGAAAGCATACTCGCCTTGCGGTATGATTTAGGCGTTGCTCAGGAATCGGCGGGCGACATCGAATCGGCGCGGAAAAGCTTTTCTCAGGTCTATGCGGGCAACATTGACTACCGCGACGTCGCGGAGCGCATCGCCTCGCTTCAGAAGCCCACTCGCTGACCGCCGCTACCCTGGGCCACACTGATCTTCGCTCATGAACAAAACGCTTCGCGTCATTTTGATTGTGCTCTGCCTGGAGATGGGCGCGTTCCTTCTCTATCTCCCGTGGTCTGACTATTGGGAGCGCAACTATTTCCTCGCCCATCTTCCGCAAACTTTGCGAATGTTTCTTCTCCACGCTTCCTTTCGTGGCATCGTCAGCGGCCTCGGCGTACTCGACATCCTGGTTGCCATCAGCTTGATTCAATCCAACTCAGGTCCATCCCGTGTCCCTCCCCGCTCGGCACCCTGAACCCATCGTTTGCTATGTGACCGATCGCCGCAGCCTTCCCCTTGCGGTTTCCTCGGACGCCGTTTCCATGCTTCTGCAAACTGTGCAAGCCGCGGCCAGCGCCGGAGTGGACTGGATTCAATTGCGCGAAAAGGATTTGTGCGGCAGGGAATCGCTCGATCTCGCGCGCTCAGCGCTACAAGCCATTCGCGCCCGCGCGCCTCGCACTCGCATTCTTGTCAACGACCGCGTCGACGTCGCTCTCGCTGCCGGAGCGGGCGGCGTTCACCTCAGTGAAAATGGCTTTTCCGTTCCGGACGCGCGCCGCCTCTGCGCCCGTTTCGAACAGCATTCCGGCAAACGCCTCGATTTCCTCATCGGCGTTTCCTGTCACTCCCTTGGCTCGGCTCTCGGCGCTGCACGCGACGGCGCGGACTATATTTACTTCAGCCCAATTTTTCACACGCCTTCGAAAGCGTTCTACGGCCCTCCACAAGGTGTCGAACGCCTGCGCCAGGTTTGTCGCGCCGTTTCGATTCCCGTGATCGCCATCGGTGGCATCACGCTCGAAAACGTCGCCTCGTGCTACGCCGCCGGAGCCGCTGGTGCCGCCGCCATTCGGCTCTTCCAGGAATCCGCCGATCTTCCCGCCGCGGTCCACGCGATGCGTTCGCCGTCCTAGTCTGCTCCCTGCAGCCTCCGCAACATCCGAATCTGTCCCGCGTGATAAATGTCGTGAAACGCCACGCCGTAAATCAGCCGCGCCACTTTCTTTACTGCTCCGCGCTTTAGCGTCTTTTCGACCGCTTCCCGCAATCGCTCGTGCTCGTTTTCCAAAATATCCCTATCCGCCCTCCACGCCGCATCCGTAGCGCACCCCTTCGCTGGCCGTGCGAAAAAATTGCTCCCCTTCAATACGAACGACCCGCGCTTCCCGCCTTCCAGAATTCTTCGCACGTCATATTTCCAGTACGCTGCATGCAGCGTCTCTTCCCAGATGTTGTGTCGTCCCGACGCGGGCCGCCAGGCTGCCTCTTTCGCCGTTACGCCCTTCAGCGCTTGCTTCAAATTCGGCCCATGCCACGCTTTTTTCCAGTAACCCTCTTCCAGCAATTCCTGCAACAACTCATTCGCGTCCACAATTTCCTCCCGCCCTTCACCAAAGCGCAAGCTTCGCTCCCCACTCTCTGTGTGTCAATGGAGTCGCAGCCGAACGAAATGTTTGTGCACGATTTTATGGCTTGCAGATCGAATTCACTTTAGCCGGCAATACAACCGCCTGGTAACGAAGCGCTATGCGCTCAGCCATCTTCCAATCGGCTTCCACGATTCGGTGTGATCGCAAATCACGCGCAATGTTGCCGTAATCGGAATCGCCAGCACCAATCCCATTCCGCCCCACACCCATCCCCAAAATAACAGCGCAATCGTAATCGCCACCGCGTTCAGTCTCACTTTCTTGCCAACAATCTGCGGCGCAATCAAATTCAGTGCAAAAATGTGAATCCCCGTCAGCCCGCCCGCAATCAGCACGAACGGCGCAAGTGTCTGCCACTTTGGCAGCGCCAGAACGAACGCCGGCAGCCACGCCAGCACCGCCCCGATATACGGCACCATGTTCAGGATTCCCGAAACCGCTCCCGTCAAAACCGGGTACTCCAGCCCCAGCGCCCAGAAAAACACGCTGCTCATCGCCACGACGAGCAACGTCAGCACAATCATTCCCGCCAGATAGTCCCGCAGCACCTCACGCAAATCGTCCAGCGTCTCCTTCACTTGCGTTCGTCGCGAAGCTGGAAACAGTTGTAGCGTTCCGTGCCACACTTCTCTCTTCTCCGCCAGCATGAAAAACACCAGGAAGGGCACGAACGTAATTTCCAGAACTGCCGCGTAAAGCGACGGAATCCCGCGCAGGATCAGCCCGTGCACGAATCCAGTATCCGCCGTCGTCACGCGAGTCACTCCCGGTGTCGGTGCCGGCCCGATTTCCGATACCTGCCCTTCAATCCGCGAAATTCTTCCTTCCACTGCCGTCGCCGCTTTCTTGATCACTGCTTCATACTTCGGCCAGCTGTCTGCAAAGTCCGACGTTCGCATCCACACCGCATATCCAAGCGCCACCAGCACCGCGCAGAGCAGCAGCACCGTCATCATTGCTCCGACGGTCCGCGGAATTCTCACCCGCTCCAGTAGCTCCACGAGCGGGTCAAGGCAGTACGCCAGCAAAATCGACAGCACCAGCGTGATTACCACTCCCTGTCCGTAGTACGCGAATAGCACCAGAATTCCCGCGGCAATCACGCGCAGGCTGAACGTCGATCCCCTCAGCCGCACAAATTCGCGCTCTCTGCTTGTCGTTTGTGTTTCGCTCACGTGCAGCCACACCCCGTTTGCTACACGGTAGCATACTCGCCGTCGCCCTCTGCGGCTCTCTCCCCACCGCTGTGCTAAACTTTTCAGCGGTTGGCGCCCAGCGGCCTCTCACCTTATGCCTAGACAATTTTTTGGAACAGATGGTATCCGCGGCGTTCCTGGAACTCCCCCTCTCGACGACGCCACTCTCTTTGCCGTCGGCCTTTCCGTCGCCGAATATCTGCATCGCGACCATTCCTCTCCCCATGCGCTCATTGGCACTGACACCCGCGAATCCGGTCCCCACATCGCGGCCGTCGTCGCCGCTGGCCTCATTCAGGGCGGCGCTTCCGTTTCCTTCGCTGGCGTACTCACCACTCCCGGCGTCGCATGCCTTGTGCGCCAAAACGATTTTCACGTCGGCGTCGTCGTTTCCGCTTCCCACAATCCCTATCAGGACAACGGCGTAAAGCTTTTCTCCCACGAAGGCATGAAGTTCCCAGACTCCGTCGAAGAGGGCATCGAAGCGGGAATCCTGAAACATCGCACGGAAAAGACATCATTCACCTTGCCGGTTCTCCGTCCCGATGATTCGCTCCATCACCAATATCTCGATTTTTTGCACAGCCGCGTTATCTCCGGCGCCCCGCTTAAAAGCCTCCGCATCGTTCTCGACTGTGCCAACGGCGCCGCCTATCAGCTTGGCCCCGAACTTTTTTCCGCCCTCGGTTGCGACATCGTCTGTATCGGCGCCGAACCCGACGGTCGCAACATTAACGCCGGCTGCGGTTCGCTCCATCTCGAAAGACTGCAGCAGCGCGTGCCCGCGGAACGTGCCGCGTTCGGTGTCGCCTTCGATGGTGACGCCGATCGCGCTCTTTTCGTTTCGGCAAACGGCTCAATCATCAATGGGGACGGCGTTCTTCTCGCCGTCGCGCGCTATCTCAAATCCCAGAATAAATTGCCCGGCAACCGCGTCGTTGCCACCGCCATGTCCAATCTCGGCCTCGAACGCATCCTGGCAGGCGAAAATATCTCGCTCGCTCGCACCAACGTTGGAGACCGCTACGTTCTCGAAGAAATGCTCAAGAGCGGCAACGTTCTCGGCGGCGAACAGTCCGGCCACGTAATCTTTCTCGATGATTCTCCCGCCGGTGACGGCCTCCTCACCGCCGTCAAGATCGCTTCGCTCATCGCACTCCAGGGCAGCCTCGATTCTCTCGTCTCCGGCTTCAAGGACTATCCCCAAACGATCGTCAACGTGAAGGTTAAATCCAAGCCGCCGCTTGACTCGATTCCCGAAGTCGTCCGCGCCCTCTCTGAAGCCAACGCTTCCCTCGGCGAAAACGGCCGCATCGTTCTCCGCTATTCCGGCACCGAACAACTTGCCCGCGTCATGGTTGAAGCCGAACACGATTCCGACGTCCAGCGCTTCTCTCACTCCATCGCCAACGCCCTCCGCTCCTCCATCGGCGCCTGATTTCTTCTGAGCCTTTGTAGCGGCCATCCTTCGGGGTGGCCGTTCTACGGCGTAAGCCTCAGCGCGATCCCTCGACAGCGTACCCAACCCATCACGCGTTATTCCGACGGGAGCAGCCCGGCTTTTTTCCTGCGCGCTTCTACCGCCTGCAAGAATTTCCCCCGCCTTCGTTCTAACCCCAGCCCAAAAAGGAGGCCAAACCCATGCAACGTCTCTGGCAATCGACCGCCGACTCTCTCAAAACTCTTTCCCCCTCACGCCGTCGAATAGCATTCATCGCCGCCGTCGTTTTCGTGATTGCCTTCGTCACCGTTCTCACCGCGAACAAGGGCCGCATGCCTGTCCAGCCTGACCCGAACTCCGCGGCCAATTCCTTTCTTCGCGAACGTTTGCCGGTGCCGAGTGACCCCTCGAAACCGGAGGACGATCTGAAATCCAAAATCGACAACGCGGAAGCCCTCGTCTCCGGCGGCGCCCCGCGGGCCTCGTATTTCCCGACGGCTCCCGCCGAGCCGCGCATCGCCTATTCCGCCGAACTCGCCGTCACGACAAAAGATTTCTCCCGCGCCCGCTCGTCTATGGAGGAAATTCTTGATCGTCACCGCGGCTACACTTCACGTCTCCGCATGGTCGGCCACGCCGGCTCCAGCACCCTTTCTGCAACGCTAAAAGTCCCTGCGTCGGAATATCCGTCCGCCCTAGCCGACCTGAAGTCCGTCGGCAACGTCGAGCAGGATGAAGAAGCCGCCGACGAAATCGTTCAACAACGCGGCGACATCGAAGCGCGTTTGCAAAACGCGCAAAACGAAGAGAAGAAACTTCAGCTGCTCCTCAAGGATCGCGACAGCAAAGTCCTCGATCCCGCCGCACTCGATCGCCGTCTCACAGCCCTTCATACCGACATCGTCCAGATGGAATTGCAGCGCCACAGCTTCGATTCACGCGCCGTCTTTTCGAATATTCATTTCTCTCTCCACGAAGAGCACGACGTACCCGCCGAATCCCTCTCCGCACAATTTCGCGCTGCCGCTGGCTCCGGCTTCACCGACGCCATTCACGGCCTGTCGGCAATCCTCCTCGTCCTGATCAACTACGGCCCCTCTCTCTTGCTCTGGTCCGCCATCCTCTTTTTCCCAGCCCGCTACCTCTGGCGCCGTCTCTGCGTCCCACTTGCCAGTAGCGCTGCCTAATCCGCAAGCCTTATTCGTTACCTCGACCGAAGTGGCCCGGTTTTTTCTTGCGTGCGGTTTTTGCACGCCGGGCCACGAAGCGGAGGGGCCTTGGCTTGATTGCTCCCTGCCTCGAGCTGGCGAGACAACCATTAACTCGTTCTGCCGGGAACTTTTTCCTTTCCCGCGGCATTACAGTAGGTGGAGACTGCTGCCGCTCTAACTGCCGCATTTCCCGATGCCAGAGGCGACACAACCCGACGCTCAAACCGACGAGCAACTCATGCTCGCCTTCTCTAAAGGCGTTGCTATCGCCTTCGACCAGCTTTTCGTCCGTTACCGTCAGCCAATCTTTGCTTTTTTTCGCCGCCGCACATCCGATCTTCCCCGCGCGGAAGAGCTCACGCAGGAGACATTTATTGCTCTTCTTCGTGCTGCGCCTCGCTACCAGCCGAGTGCTCTCTTTCGTGCCTATCTCTTTGCCATCGCTTTCAGAATTCTGCGCGCCGATCGTCGCAAAGTGACGTTTCGCGCTTTCTTCTTTGGCTCGCCAGCGAAGGTCGACCTAGCCACCACTGCTCGAAACAACAACGACGAAGTTTTGTGGCTGCGCCAGGCCCTTGGCCGTCTTGACGCCGTCGACCGCGAAATCCTGCTCCTTCGCGAATTTGAACAACTCGGCTACGGCGAAATCGGGAAACTGCTCAAACTTCCCCTGAACACGGTCCGTTCCCGCCTCTTCCGCGCACGTCTCGCCCTTCGCGAACATCTTGAGCCCGGCCCCGCCGCTTCAGCTTCCGTTCCTGTCGGAGAAATCTCATGAAAACGCATCCCTATGATCCCGAAACGGTTATGTCTTACTTCGACGGCGAACTTTCCTCGACCGAGGCGGCCGACGTCGCCGCTCACCTCCATGTCTGTCCTGACTGTTTTAAGCTCGCGAATGATTTCGTCCATGTTTCGGGAGTGCTGACGAAGTGGCAGGTCGAAATTCTTCCTCCAGGTACGACCGACGCGGCGACGCTTCTCAAAACTAAAGGCCGAGTTTCAATAAGTGGATTTTTTGGTTGGTTGCGTCCTTCAAATCGCATCTTGGTTTATACAGTGGCGGTTGGTGCACTTTCTGTACTTCTTTTCGCGATCGCCGTTCCCAATTTGATCAGATCGAAAATGGCTGCGAACGAAGCATCCGCCGTAGGCTCTCTTCGTACCCTCACGACCGCCACAATCATGTACAACGACCAATATCATCACTTGCCGCCTTCGCTAGAGAGTTTGCGGGCCCCAACTTACGGGCAGACTTATGCCGATGCTGCCAATTTGATCGACCCGACCCTCGCCTCTGGTAGCAAATCGGGCTATCGCTTTACGTATCAGCCTCTAGGAGATCGCTACACGATTACTGCAGAAGCTATCGAACCCGAAAAATCTGGCACACGTTTATTTTCAACGGACGAAACAGGCATTATCTTTTCAAATGGGAAGCCGCTGGGTGGTGAATCGCAGGTAGAAAAGACCAGCAAGACTCGATTACTTGACCTCGAGCGAGCAGCGCGTCCACCTGCCACCATGATTGCCCGAACAGTAGAGTTTTCGATTGTTGTCAAAGACTTTGCTCGTGCCCGAACTTCAATGGACGCCTTGCTCGCTCGTCATCGCGGTTATTTCGCCCAACTAACCGTATCTGGCGACTCGACTTCCCGTGGTTCCCTCCAGGCGTCTCTCCGCATCCCCGTTCCGGAGCTCGATTCCGCGGTTACCGAACTTAAGTCCTTCGGTCGCGTTGAGCATGAATCTCAGTCCGGCGAAGAAGTCACGATGCAGCACGCTGACATTGTGGCCCGGATTTCCAATGCCCGTGAAGCCGAAAGTCGGCTCAAAGACATGCTCCGTACACGCACGGGTAAAGTTGCCGACGTCCTCGAAGTGGAGCAGCAGATCTCCCAGACGCGGGGACAGATTGAACAGATGGAAGCCGAACTGAAAGCCCTCGAGACTCGTGTCGACTTCGCCACTATTTCTCTAACTCTATCCACCGAATTCAAAGACCGCGTCGGCGAACTGTCTCCCTCTGCCAGCACTCGCATCCGCAACGCATCTGTTTCCGGCTACCGCGATTTTCGCGAAACCGTGATCGGCCTCCTTGTGTGGATTCTGGCGAGTGGCCCCGGAATTGTCCTGTGGGCCGCAATCTTTACCTTGCCCTTACTTTGGATTTGGCGTCGCTGGCGCGCCACCCAAAATCGCTTCCAGGCCGCCGCTTGATTGACGCCTTTCCGTCTCTTGCTCCCAAAGACTGGAGCCAATCCCCGCTCTTTCTGTGGGATTTTGTAGACCTAAGAATCCGCCATCCCTCGCAACCGCATGTAACATCTATCTAACTCTCACGTTTTCAATTCACTGGATGAATCTTTTGATTTTTCCGCTGACTGGCACACCAAATGCTCTCTTCCTTGCAACTTATAAAATATTGGCTTCCCGGGGTGGCCGGAACCCAACCTCGACTGGGTCCGGTTTTGGGGGGTCGATTAAGAAAAGGGGGCTTGCACCAGCCCCCTTTTTATTTTGTCCACGCACGCCACGTTTCCCAGGCGCCGATTTATTGGTTCCGCTATCAATCTTGTCTGTCGGTGATTGTTATCACGATTCCGTCCTCGACGTCGCTCCAGCGCACGCGTCCAAGTCACCGGTCAAAAAAATGAGCCGCCAGTGGGGGCACTGGCGGCTCGGGCGTGGGGGATGGAGGGCACTACACTGGAGTTCAATCTCTCGCGCGTTTACTCCGCGCTTCCTGGCGCACTGGTACCTCGGTAGAGCTCAACAGCATCAGCACTGCGCAGATCGTAAGGATTGCCAAAACCATTCCAATCTCCAACCGCGGCTTCCTCGTACTCAATCAGTTTCCTTTCAGCGGACGCCCCTGTCACTAGCCCGCCCGGCTCATTTTCACCGGTACTCGCCGCTCCCTCTCGTTCCCCTCGCCGTAGTACCTCTGTACCACCGACGCCAATAATGCCTTCCGGCGCTTTTCCCCTTTTCAACCGACGGCTGACAACCGCCAGCTTGCTTCATTGCTCTCTCTCCCGCTCCTGTTGCACAATTTCCGCGCCTTGAACTCCTCTGCTCCATCCGAAAAACTCTCTCCCATTCTCTGGACCGTTCTCGTCCTTCTCTTCCTCTCCCTCTTCATCTCCTATATCGACCGCGGCGCGCTTTCCATCGCCGCCCCAACTCTCGAGCGCGAATTTTCCATCCGACCGTCCCAACTCGGCGTTCTCCTCTCCGCATTTTTCTGGACCTACACTCCTTTCCTGATTTTCTCCGGTTGGCTTGCCGACCGTTTTCCCGCGGGAAAAATCCTCGCCGTCGGATTCGCCGTCTGGTCCGCTTCCACTTTTTTCACCGGTTTCTCGCGTGGATTCGCGGCACTCTTCCTGTGCCGCCTTTTTCTCGGCGTCGGAGAATCCGCCGCCTATCCATGCTTCGCCGGAATCGTCGTGCGCCATTTTCCGTTGCGCCACCGCGGCTTCGTCAATTCCTTCATCAACACCGGCGTCTGCGCCGGTCCCGCTTTCGGCTTGCTCCTTGGCGGCGCGCTCATGCAGCGTTACGGCTGGCGCACGTACTTCATCGCGCTCGGTGCCGCGGGCTTTCTCTGGATTCCGTTCTGGCTTGCCCGCATGCCGCGTTCCTCGCGCGATTCTTTCCATGCAGCAAACGAAAACGAAGCCGGGCCCGTGCCTAGCATCGCGGACATTCTCGCTCACCGTTCCGCCTGGGGAACCTTTCTCGGCCACTTCGGCGGCAACTATTTTTTATATTTTCTGCTGACCTGGCTGCCCTACTACCTCGTTCACGAACGCCAGTTTTCTCTCGCGCGCATGGGGAAAATCGGCGCGCTCGCTTACTTCTTCATGGCCATCGTGGGCCTCGCCACCGGATACGCTTCCGATCGCCTCATCGATTGCGGCCGCAGCGTCACGCTCGTCCGCAAATCCATGATTGCCGGCGGCCAAGCCGTCGGTGGACTCGCCCTCGCCGCTTGCGCCCTCGTCGGCGCCGACTACGCCATTCCATTTCTTCTTTTCGCCGCCGCCGCGTACGGCTTCAACATTTCCAACACCTGGGTCATCCCGCAGATTCTCGCCGGCCCCCGCGCGTCCGGCCGATGGACCGGCTTGCAAAATTTCATCGGCAATCTCGCCGGCATCTCCGCACCCGTCATCACCGGCTTCCTCGTCCAGCACACCGGCTCTTTCGTCTACGCCTTCCTGCTCGCCGGCCTCATGTCCGTTCTCGGCGCTGCCTCCTGGTTCTTCCTCCTCGGCCCCCTTCAACAAGTCTCGTTTCGCCCCGTAAACCGCTCTTTTTCGGCCAGTTAGCTGCTTCTTTCCCTGGCTTTGTCCGGTCTTCCCCTTAGTCGCAATTCACTAACACACCCGATTGGCCCCGTCTCCGTTTCGCGTTTTACTAAGCCTCGAAAGGTTGGTCCAAATGAAGTCCGTGAAGAAGGTCTATCTCGCTTTTGCATCCGCTCTCCTCCTCGGCGCGACCTGTTCCGCCTCCTCGATTTCTCCCGGCCCTCAGTGCCCCGGTCCGAAGTGCGTCATGCAGCCCGTGCAAACCGTCAGCTCGTCGAGTCTCCTCAGCTCCACAACTTCTTTGCTTGGTTCCACATCACTCTCGACCGCGAGCCTTACTCCGACCTTAAGCACCGCCGCCAACCTTCTCACGCAAAACTCCGCGCCGCTCACCTCGCCGTCAACCACCGCAACGTCATCCATCAGCACCAACACCATCGTTTCCGATTTCACAGCCAAGACCAAAGGCGCTTCTCCCACGGCTGAGCCTTCCAGCCTCCTGATCTTGTCGGTCAGTCTGCTCTTTCTCCCCCTCTTCCGTAAGCGCCGCCGTAAAGGAGCTCTCCATCTCCGTCCCGTCTAGCCGCTGGCTCCGCTCCGCGAAGCGCCCACGACCGCTTTCGGGGCCCTCCCTTTAGAGACAGCAGCGCTCCCGCCCAAGCGTTTCGCGGGAATTCAGGCGGGACGGAGCCCCTCTCCGTTCCTCGGCCATTAAATGATTCAGTTTTCGTGAATTGTAAGACCAGCGCCAGTTCCCGGCAGTGGTTCAGAATGAATGCTTGCAGAAAAACAGGGGGAAGGGGTGCTTCTCTGAACCCGTGGTCTACCCGCTCCGAAATATGGGGCTTCTCCTCAGGCCTTCACTTAGGCTGCAGAAAGTTTCCTCCCCTGCCGGATCACCTCAAACAACGCCAGCGGCACCACCCAGCAAATCCACCCGACGCTGGTGGACGCATCGTCTGCATTCGATCCCAGCCGCGCCGTCACGCCCGGCAGCAGGTCCGTCATAATCCGGAATGTCACGAAACCGAACGCCACGATATACGACCGCATCATCCACTCCTTGTGCATCGCAACGCGTCCCTTCAAAATCGCCGCCCACGCAATTCCCGTCGTCAGAATCCACGCCGTAGCTAGCCCCATCAATGAGACGCCAAAGCTCCGCGGCGTCGAATACACCGCCATCAAAAACGCGCCAACAATTCCAGTCGCCGCAGCGACGAGATACAAGCGGCCCGTCCACCGGTGAAATGTCATCGCCTTCTGCCGCAATCCCGTCCAAAGTTGCAGCGTCCCAAAAACCAGAGCCAAAATTCCTCCGCTGATGTGCGCGACCAATCGGAACCGGTGAGGCCAGTACCCACCGAATTGCTTCGCGTCGAAGCGCAAAAGATACGGCGCCGCGTAATGCCAAATAAATCGCGCCGCCACCAAACTCGCCACGACCAACAACCCAATCGTGATCACGCGCGAAGAAGTCTTGCCCGACCTAGCGTCGGAAAGCGTTGCGCTCGATGCCACGCCGCACCTCTTTCATCTAAAATTTCCCGCGGAAAGACCAGCCGGCCAAATTTCTTGCCGCGAGTCTCTGAAATCCTCGTGCCGTTGTCAATGCCTTTGGCCACACTTCCTGCCTCTTCTGACGACGCGGGCGCTTCTCAGTTGCGTTACACTATTTCCTGGCAATCACCATGACTTCCCGCCGTATCCAATTCGCATTAACGCTCGCCGTGGCCGGCGCGCTCGCATCCGGCTGCCACAGCACTCATGCCGACCCAAAGAAGGTGGCGGCCTCGGCTGCGCCGAAGCAGGAAGAAGCGCACAATCTGATTCGTTTCGTCAAGAATCCCGACCCGGCACCCGCACTTGGCATCAACGATCTTGACGGCAAACCGATTTCTCTCGACGAGTTTAAGGGGAAAATCGTATTGCTCAATTTCTGGGCAACCTGGTGCGGGCCTTGCCGCGCGGAAATCCCCGACCTGATCGACCTTCAGAACAAATTCAAAGATCAGTTGGCCATCGTTGCGCTCGCCACGGACGAAGACGATCCCGCGCTTGTGAAAAAATTCTCGCAAAAAGCCGGCATCAACTACCGCATCGGCATGTCTTCGGACGAACTTCGCGTGAAGTACGGCGGAATTCCTGCGCTCCCCACTTCGTTCGTAATTGATGCGCAAGGCCGCGTCGTTCAAAAACATATCGGCTTGAATGACCCGAGCATTTACGAACTGGAAGTTCGCGCGCTGCTTGGTCTTCCGTTCGACGGCAAAGTCGATTATTTCGACGATACCGGGCAAGTCTTTTTGAAAAATGCGGAACGCGCCACGGAACTTCCCGGCGTCGATCTTAGGAAGCTGACGCCGGCAGAAAAAACAATTGCCCTTCGCCGCTTCAACGCGGAATCCTGCAACTGCGGCTGCAAAATGACGCTCGCGCAATGCCGCGTCAATGACACCGGCTGCGGCGTCAGCAAGGAAATGACCGCCAAAATCGTCTCGGAACTTTCTCACGCGCCCGCGAAAACCGCCGCGCCTGAGAAATGAATCCCAAAATAGTTTTCTTTATCCTGCTGATTCTTTCAGCGACCGGATTTATCTCTCCACCGATCGCTCTCTGCGCCGGAATCATTTTCGGCCTCTCCCTCCTCCATCCTTACGGGGCTGACGCAAAAGCGCTCTCCAAATTTCTCCTGCAAGCATCCATCGTCGCGCTCGGCTTCGGCATGAACCTCCACGAAGTTCTCAAAGCCGGCCGCAGCGGCTTTCTTTACACCTTCATCGGAATCACCTTCGCCATGCTCGCCGGACTCGGTATCGGCAGACTCCTCGCGGTTCGCGGCACGACTTCGTACTTAATCTCCGCGGGCACCGCGATCTGCGGCGGCAGTGCCATCGCCGCCGTGGGGCCGGTCATTCACGCGTCCGAAGAGGAAATGGCTGTATCCCTGGGTACGGTTTTTATTCTGAATTCGGTTGCGCTATTTATTTTTCCAGTGATTGGCCGCGCGCTGGGACTTTCGCAGTCGCAATTTGGTTTGTGGTCCGCGCTTGCGATTCACGATACGAGTTCGGTCGTCGGCGCGGCTTCGCGCTACGGAACAGAAGCGCTCATCATTGCGACGACGGTGAAACTTGCACGCGCACTTTGGATCGTTCCTCTCGTTTTTTTCACTGCTGTCGTGAAGCGCGGAAAATCGAAAATCACAATTCCCTGGTTCATTTTGTTTTTCTTTGTCGCCGCCGTCATCAATACTTACGGGCCGCAAGATGCGGCGCTCTCACAGAAATTCTTCACACTTGGCAAGCTCGGCCTTACCGCTACGCTCTTTCTTATCGGCACCAGCATTTCGAAAAACACACTCAAAGAAGTCGGCTGGCGTCCACTTGCGCAAGGCGTTTTGCTTTGGCTCGCGGTCGGTTCGCTTTCTCTCTATTTTATCCGCATCGGCTGGATCTCCCTCTCCGGAACGTTTTGATTGCACCTCGCCGCGCAGAGGGACTAAACTCGCCCTTCACTTTCCCGGAGGAGGGAGTTTATGAATCGGCGCATGGCAATTCTGGCGGTAGTTTTGATGACCGGTGTATTCACTGTCCTGAAGGCAAGTTCACGCCCGGTGCCGCAAAGCACGCGCAAGGCGATCAACCTGCCGGGCAAAACAATCTCTGCTCCGTTTAGCGACGCCATTCTCACCGGAAATACGCTTTACCTGGCGGGGCGAATCGGGCTCGACAAGGACGGCAAAGCCCCCGAGAAAATTGAGGACGAAATAAAGCTGCTTCTCGACGGCGAAAAAGACGTTCTGGCGCAGGCCGGCATGACGATGGACGATCTCGTTTACGTGCAAATTTCCTGTACCGACCTGTCGCTGTTTGACAAATTCAATCCCATCTATAAGACCTACTTTACGAAGGAATTCCCGGCGCGCGAATTTGTTGGAGCGGCGGCCATCTTGCGCGGGGGACATTTTGAGTTGCAGGCAATCGCGGTCAAGCACTAGGGGCAAAAGCGGCGAGGCTTGACTTTTGTCGGGAACCAGAATAAATTAACAGTGTTAAGTAAATGAGGGTGGCATAGGCATGGGCGTTCGCGAGCGGCGAGCTCGAGAAAAGCGGTACCTGCGACAAGAGATTATGGACGCAGCCAGCGAGCTCTTTGTCAAAGAGGGATACGAAAACGTGTCCATGCGGCGGATTGCGGACCGAATCGAGTACTCGCCTACGACCATCTACCTGTATTTCAAGGACAAGGCCGAGCTGCTTGAGAGCATCTGCCAGGAGACGTTTGCCAAACTGATTCAACGGCTGACCAAGATCTTGGACCAGCCGGGAGACCCAATCGAGAGGCTAAAAAGAGGCCTCTTGGCTTATGTCGAGTTCGGGCTCGAGAACCCACACCACTACCGGTCGACGTTTATGACGCCGCTGCCGGACGAGGTCGATCACGAAAAATACGTGAAACCCGAAGCGGCCGGGATCCAAGCCTTTGATTTGCTGAGGCGATGCGTTTACGACTGCATCGCGGCCGGAAGGTTTAAAACGAAGGATGCGGAATTGGCCAGCCAGACGCTTTGGGCTGGCGTTCATGGCGTCACTTCGCTCTTGATTACGCACACGCATTTCCCCTGGGTTGGCAAAGAGAAGGTGATTCGCGGAGTGGTCGATACAATAGTGGCGGGCTTGGAGGCGGGATGAGGCCAGTGGGTGTAAAGTGCCTGTTATGAATACGGTACAGACTTTCTAGGTGGGGAGCGGGTAAGAAAAAAATTTCTCTTGGATATTAACACTGTTCATATAGAGAGCGATGTTAGTTTTTTGGAGGTCATGCGTAGTAGAAAGCAGGAAGGCGAATATGGGGCTTCTGGCGAGACGGAATCTTTTTCACGACAAAGTGCGGTTTCTGGTGACACTGACCGGAATCGTGTTTGCGCTCGTGCTCATCATAATTCAGTTCGGGTTGTTTCTTGGATTTACGACGACGACTTCGAACAATATCGATCATTCGAACGCGGACGTGTGGATTGTGTTTCATGGCGTCGCGTATTTCGACACGGGAAGAACGTTTTCAGAAAGAAAGTTTTATCAGGTTCTGACGGTACCCGGCGTAGCGCAAGCGGAAAAATACATGCAGGCGTTTGCGCGATGGAAACGGCCGGACGGGCGCATCGAGAATATTCAGATTATTGGCGTGCGACCGGCGAGCGAGATGGGGCAGCCGTGGAATGTGGTTTCGGGCAGCGCGGCGGCATTGAAGGAAGAAGACGCGATTCTTGTGGATGAAGTTTACCGGGAAAAGCTGGGCGTAGAGAACATCGGGGATCGAGTGGAAATCGGCGGGCATCGGGCGCGGGTGGCGGGATTTACGCGCGGCATTCGCTCGTTTACGACTTCACCGTTTGTGTATGCGTCGTTCAAAAGTTCGCTGGACTATACAAACCCAACCTCGAATGAAGCGGATGTCGGTTACATCCTGGTGAAGGCCGCGCCGGGCGTTTCCGTGGAGACCTTGAAAAGGAATTTGCGTGAGCGATTGAGCGACGTGGACCTATATACGACGGCGGAATTCAGCCGCAAGACGCGGTTCTACTGGATGTTCACGACAGGCGCGGGATTGGCCGTCCTTACGGCTGCACTGATGGGATTGATCGTGGGCGTCGCGGTGGTCGCGCAGACGATTTACGCAGCGACGGTGGATCACATTCGGGAATACGGAACGCTGAAGGCGATGGGCGCGACGAATTCCTATTTGTATCGCGTGTTGATTGAGCAAGCGGTGTGGAGCGCGACGCTTGGTTACGTACTGGCGATGATTGTGGCGCATTTTATCGTGGCGGGCAGCGAGAATGGTGGCGCCGTGATTTTGATGCCACTGGAAATGAAGATCGGGATGTTTTTTCTGGCGGTACTGATGTGCATTGCGGCGGCGGTGGTGTCGATCAATAAGGTGACGCGGATCGATCCGGCGATGGTTTTCCGCGGATGACGCGCAAAAGGGGCCCATTCATGAACTCGAATCGAACGGTAATTCGTGCATCGGGCATTACGAAGATCTATCGCGAGGGTGCGGGGGATTTCCGCGCATTGAGCGATGTAGACCTGGAGATTCGCGCGGGAGAACTGACGCTGCTAATGGGCCCATCGGGGAGCGGGAAGACGACGCTGCTTTCGATACTCGGTTGCATCTTGCGGGCGACGGACGGATCGCTCGAAGTGCTGGGTGAATCAGTGGAGAAACTTCCGGAAACAGAGTTGCCGCGGATCCGGCGAGCGGCGATTGGATTTGTGTTTCAAGGATTCAATCTTTTTCCGGCTTTGACGACGCTAGAGAACGTGGCGCTGGCTCTGGATGTGCGTGGCGTGAAGCGCAAAGCGGCGGAAACGCGCGCGGCGCATTTGATTTCTGAAGTCGGGCTCGCGGACAAAAGCAGATCGTATCCTTCGGACTTGAGCGGCGGACAAAAGCAACGAGTGGCGATTGCGCGAGCACTGGCAGGCGATCCGCCGATTATTTTGGCAGATGAACCGACGGCGGCGCTGGATTCGACGAGCGGAAAAAATGTGATCGAACTCTTGCGGCGGCTTGCCTACGAGCATGGGCGGGCGGTGGTGATGGTGACGCACGACCCCCGGGTGCTGTCGTATGGCGACCGGATTATTCATTTGGAGGATGGACGGATCGCGGGGGAAGAGAGCGGGCGAGAGATCGGGGAGACGGCAGTTGCGGCGATGGCTTGAGAAGGCAAACGGTTTAAGCGGGATTTCAACGCAGAGTCCAGAGAGAAGAGAAGACGAGCAATCAGGGAGGAGCCTGGCGATGACGAAGATCAAATTTTTGGGCGGGATGGCGGCGATCGTTTTGCTGGGGGCGTTCGGATACTTGATGCAAGGACGAGCGCATACCGCGGCGGCTGGTGTGCCAGGCGCCCCAATTGTGAATGACAAATTGATTGCGGCTCCCGGGCGCGTCGAAGCAATCAGCGAAGAGATACGCGTGAGCTCGGAGCTCGGCGGACGTTTGAAGAGCGTGCGTGTCGAAGAAGGCGACCGGGTGAAGCGAGGCCAGGTTTTGGCGGAACTCGAGAATGCGGATTATCGGGCGCGGGTCGGGCGCGCGGAGGCGGAACTGGCGTTGCGCGAAGCAGAGTTACGGCGGACCGTAAACGGATCGCGTGCAGAAGAGCGCCGGGAGGCGGAAGCGGCAAAGCAAGCGGGCCGGGCGGTTCTGGAAAATGCGAAGAGCGAAGCGGAACGGCGGCGCGGGCTTGCAGCACGGGGCGTGATTTCCCGCGATGAAGCCGACCGATATGAACGAGCATACCGGGTGGCACAGGCCGAGTATGAGCAAGCGTCACAACGGTTCGCGTTGGTCGACGCAAAAGCGCGGGAAGAGGATCAGGCAAAGGCCGAGGCGAATGTGGCGGCCGCGCGGGCGCAATACGAGGAGGAGCGAGCGGTGTACGAAAAGAGTTTGATTCGCGCGCCAATCGACGGCGTGATTTTGCGCAAGCTGCGGCATACAGGTGAAAGTGTCTCGACGCAATTTGATTCGCCGGTGATTACGATGGCGGACGATTCGGTGTTGCGGGTACGGCTCGATGTAGACGAGACGGACGTGGCGAAATTGAAGGTGGGACAGCGGGCTTATGTGACGGCGGAGGCCTATGGAGACCGGAAGTTCCTGGGGCGGGTGATTCGCGTGGGGCGGATTTTGGGAAAAAAGAATGTGCGAACAGACGAGCCGACCGAGCATGTGGACACCAAGATTTTGGAGACGTTGGTGGAATTGAAGGCGGGGGAGCTTCTGCCGCTAGGGTTGAGGGTGGATGCGTTTGTAGTGACCGACTGATGATGTGCCCAAATAACGTCATCATTTAACAACCATTATTTAGCCATATGCCCATATATAGGCATTAAACGGTTGCTCCAGAAGTTTGGTTCTCAACTAACTAGCTTTATTTCATTAACTTACAGATTACTCAAATTTTACAGGATTTGGAGTTCCCCATGCACTATTTCAGCATCGAATCGAGTTCGCCTATGTTGAGAATCAGCACGGAAAAAAAGAAGGGCCGGACGGTACTAAGTGTAGAGGGCCGTTTGTCGGGTCCCCGCGTGGCGACGCTCGAGCAGTGCTGGCGCGAGATGCGTGGCAGTTCGCCGGACGAAAAGTTTCAGGTGAATCTTTGCGGCGTCACGTTCATCGACGGGGCGGGAAAGATTCTGCTGAAAGGGATGTACAGCGAGGGAGCGCAATTGTTGGCGGAGGGCTGCCTCAATCAGGCGATCGTGAACGAGATTACGGCAGAGCAGAAGGCTGGGGGTGGCGAGAAGCGCGGCAAGGGGCCGAGCTTTTTCTTTTATGTCGCGTTCTTCAGTCTGGTGTTCGGGGCGAAGCCGGGATTTGCGCAAAACGCTGCAAGGCCCGCCGCGCTGAACTTGACGCTCGAGCAGTCGGTGGCTTTGGCGCTGAAACAGAATACGACGGCGCAGATTGCGGTGTTGACGGCCGCCGAAGCGGAACAAGACAAAAACATTTCACGGTCGAACCTGATTCCGAACGCGAGCTTGCAGGTTTCCGATGCGGCGCGGCGGCAGAACATCGAAACAGGGTTCGGACAGAAGATTCCGGGAATTCAGGAGCACTCCGGGCCGTTTCAGGTTTTTAACGCGGGCGTGGCGGTGGCAACACCGATTTTTGATTTGACGTTGTGGCGCCGGTATCAGGCGGCGAAGGAATTGGCGGGTGCGCAGAAATCGACGAGTGAGTCAACGCGTGAGCAAGTGATTTTGCTCGTGGTGTCCCAGTACATCGGGTCGCTGCGGGCGGAAGCGAACGTGACGGCGTCGAAGTCGCGGGTCGAACTGGCGCAAGCGCTCTACGACCAGGCGGCGGATTTGCAGAAAGAAGGCGTGGGAACGGGAATTGATACGCTGCGTGCGAACGTGGAATTGCAAAACGAAAAGCAGGCGCTGATTCAGGCGGAAAACGATCGCGACTCTTCGCTCTACATTTTGAGCCGGCTGCTGAATCTCGATCCGCGGCAAAAGGTCGAACTTGCGGATTCGCTGAGCTTTTTCGACACTCCGCAGCCGGAGATGGATCCGAGCATCGATGCAGCATTGGCGACCCGCGCGGAGTGGAAGTCGATTGAACAGCAAGTGAAGGCAGCGCAGCGCGAAAAACAGGCTTCGCAAGCGGAACGGTTGCCGTCGTTGCGGTTTGACGGGAATTGGGCGTATCAGGGGCTGAGTTCGACGACGGGAATTCCAGTTTATACCTATCAGCTTGGCGTGAACATGCCGCTCTTTACTGGCGGGCGAATTCATTCCGAGATTGTGAAAGCCGATTTGCAGTTGCGAACGCTGGAAGAACAGAAAGCGGATTTGCGGAATTCAATTGCGCTGGATGTGAAGACGGCGCTGCTGAATCTGGAATCGGCGCGGAGCGAAGTGCAAGTGGCGAATCTCGGCGTGCAGCTGGCGAAAGAAGAAGTGGATCAGGCGCGAGACCGGTTCAAGGCCGGCGTGGCAAACAACATTGAAGTGATTCAAGCGCAAGATGCGCTGGCGCGAGCCAACGACAACCAGATTATTGCGCTGTACCGATTCAATCAGGCGCGCGCCGACTATGCGCGGGGAATCGGGCAGATGGAAAAAGTTTACGCAAAGTAAGAGAGGACCCTGGGGATGAGTATCGAGATCGAAGTCGGGCTGGAAAACGCGACACGGGTAAAGCCGCGGACGGAAGAGCTTCGTTTGGATGAAGCGCCGGCAGTTTTGCAGGCGAATACGAAATTGCGCAACCGGTTGATTTTTGGAGGCGCGGCGTTTCTGCTGCTGGTGGCGGGACTTTTCATTTATTACTTCAACCGGGAGAGCACGGACGACGCGCAAGTGGATGGGCACATCACGGCGGTGTCGGCGAAAGTTTACGGTCGCGTGGCGGACGTTCTGGTGAATGACAACCAGCCGGTGAAGGCGGGACAAGCGCTCGTGAAGCTGGACGCGCGGGATTCTCAAGCGGCGCTCGATCAGGCGAAAGCGCAGCTGGCTTTGGCAGAGAGCGAAGCGCAGTCGGCGGGCGTGGACATTCCGAAGACGCGGGAGAATGTGGCGAGCGGTACGTCGAATGCGGACGCGCAATTGAGCGGATCGAATGCCGACTTGATGCGGGCAGAAGTGGCTTACGACCAGGCGAAAACTTCGGATCTGGCGTTTGCGCAGGCGAATATCGACAAGAGCCGTGCCAATGCGCAACTGGCCGAAGCCGATCTGGCGCGGTTTCGGCCGCTGATGGAAAAGGGCGAGATTTCGAAGCAGCAATTTGACGCAGCACAGGCGAACGCGGATGCGACGGCGAGCGCGTTGAAGGCGGACGAACAGAAATTCGTGCAAGCGCAACGTTATGTGGAAATTGCGAAAGCGCAACTGGAAGCAGCGAAAGCGCGGGTGCAGCAAGCGCAAGCCGGCGTGGCGTCGGCGAAAGCGGACACAAAGCAAGTGGCGATGAAGCAGGCGGATGCGGCGGCGAAAATCGCGAAGGTACAGCAAGCGCGCGCAGCGGTGGAAGCGGCGCAGCTGAATCTGGAGTACGCGACGATTACGGCGCCGGTGGACGGCGTGGTGACGCACAAGCAGGTAGAGATCGGACAAGTGGTTCAGCAGGGGCAGGGATTGCTGGTTGTTGTGCCGCTGCGCGACGTCTGGGTGACGGCGAATTTCAAAGAGACACAGCTTAAGAAGATGCGGCCGGGACAAAAAGCGGAAGTGAAAGTGGACACGTACGGGAAAACGTTCAGCGGACACGTGGACTCAATTGCGGGAGCGACGGGCGCCGTGTTGAGTTTGCTGCCGCCGGAAAACGCGACAGGCAATTACGTGAAGGTGGTGCAGCGAATTCCGGTGAAGATCGTGCTGGATTCGGCTCAGCAGGACGGCGCGGTGTTGCGGCCGGGAATGAATGTGGAAGCAACGGTTGTGACGAAAAACTAGTGCGAAGAGCAGCGAGCGAAACGGGCGAAAGCGGAAACGAACGTGAAACACAGATTGCTTTCCAAATTGAGGATGCCGGACGGGTCGATCAACCCCTGGGTGATCGCCGTAACGGTGACGCTCGCGACATTCATGGAAGTGCTGGATACGTCGATTGCGAACGTGGCGCTGCCGCACATTTCGGGAAGTTTGTCTGCGGGAGCGGACGAATCGACGTGGGTGCTGACGTCGTATCTGGTGTCGAACGCGATTGTGCTGCCGCTTTCGGGATGGCTTTCGGGACTCGTGGGACGCAAACGGTTTTACATGATTTGCGTGGCGCTGTTCACGGTGAGTTCGTTTTTGTGCGGATTGGCGCCGAGCCTGGGCGTGCTGGTGCTGTTCCGGATCATGCAGGGCGCGGGCGGCGGAGGTTTGCAGCCAAGCGAGCAGGCGATTTTGAACGACACATTTCCGCTGGAAAAGCGCGGGATGGCCTTTGCGGTGTACGGCATCGCGGTGGTTGTGGCTCCGACGATTGGGCCGTGGCTGGGCGGATGGATTACGGACAATTTTTCGTGGAGATGGATTTTCTACATCAACATTCCGGTGGGAATAATTTCGCTGCTTTTGACGTCTCTATTGGTAAGCGATCCACCGTACATGAAGAAGGCGAAGTTGAGCGAAGGATTCCGCGTGGATTACATCGGAATCGGATTGATCAGCCTGGGGCTCGGCAGTATGCAGATCATTTTGGACAAAGGGCAGAGGGAGGATTGGCTGGCGAGCGGATTCATCCAGATTTTTGCGGTGCTGATGCTGGTGGGACTGATCGCGGCGATTTTCTGGGAGTTGCGGCAAAAGGATCCAGTGGTGGATTTACGGATGTTGAAGAACCGGAATTTTGCGATTGCGACGACCGCGATGTTTTTCCTGGGCTTCGTGCTCTATTCGAGCACCGTGCTGATTCCGCAGATGCTGCAGCAGTTGCTGGGCTATACGGCGGAGAAGGCCGGGCTGGCGCTGTCGCCGGGCGGCGCGGTGATTATGCTGATGATGCCGGTGGTGGGATTCCTAGTGTCGAGAGTGGACACGAAGTTTCTGATTTCGTTCGGATGCATCGTGTGCTCGATTTCACTTTTCGTGATGGCGGGATGGAATTTGCAGCTGGATTACCGGCACGTGGTGTATGGGCGAATGCTGCAGAGTTTCGGGCTGGCGTTTTTGTTCATCCCGATTAACGTGAGCGCGTTTGCTTACGTGCCGAAAGAAAAAACGAATATGGGCACGGGAATTATCAATTTGGCCAGGAACATCGGGGCGAGCGTGGGAATTGCGACGGTGACGACACAGCTGGAACGGAGAACGCAGGCGCACACGGCGCGGCTGATGGAGCATGTAAATCCGTTCAGTCTGGCGTATCAGAAAGTAGCCGCGGGATTTACGGCGACGTTCATGTCGGCAGGCTCGACCCATGAAGCGGCATCGGAGCGAGCGACAGGAATGATTAGCGGCGTGGTGCAGCGACAAGCGGCGATGCTGGCGTTTTTGGATAACTACAAGATGCTCGGCGTCGTTTTTCTGATGGTGCTGCCGGTGATGCTGCTTTTGAAGCGGCCGAAGGGGGCAGTCAGCGCGCCGGTGCACTGAGGCGGCGAAGGGAAAGTTTCTGCGTCTAACTTTGGGTGCAAAAAAGAGTTTGTAATGGGGGACAAAATGGCTACACAAGCTGCAGTGGGAATGGAACTGAACGAAGCGAAGCTGATCCGCGCGGGGCAGCGCGGCGATGCGCAGGCGGTGGACGCGCTGTTCAAGCGTTACCAGCGGCCGCTGTTTCAAACCGCTTTACGCGTGCTCGGCAATGCCGAGGATGCGGAAGACGCCCTGCAGGAGGGAATGCTGTCCGCTTACCGCAACCTCGGACGGTTCGAGGGACGTTCGCAATTTTCGACGTGGCTCACGCGCATCGTGATCAACGCGGCGCTGATGCGGCGGCGCAGCATGAAGGCGCGGCCAGCAGTGTCGCTCGATGAACCGGCGCGGGAAGATGAGTTGCCGGCGAGCGAGCGATTTGCCGACGACGGTCCGGACCCGGAACAGATGTACGTGGGGACGGAGCTGCGCGAAATGATTAACGAAAATCTGGACGAGCTTTCTCCGCTGCTGAAGTCGGCGTTCGTTCTGCGCGAAGTGCAGGGCTATTCGACCGGCGAAGCGGCGAAGACGCTCGGCGTAACGGAAAATACGCTGAAGGCGCGGCTGTGGCGCGCGCGGCATCAGCTTGCGGAACGCCTTGGCAGCCGGCTGAAGCGAATGAAGGACGGTATGTCGGGCGGAATGGGTGATGCGGAGTGCAGCTATTGCTGAACAATCGGGGTAACGACGCGAAGAAATAAAGACGAAAGGGCCGGCGGCGACGCTGGCCCTCTCTATTTTGCCGGGTGAAGCTGTTGTCACCAGTTGACGCGGCGGAGGCGGGGACCAAGTCGAAGTGGTGGTCGCGGCTTAAGAGCGGAAGAGAGTGCTGACGGCAGAGTGCGGCGATCCAAAGATCGTTGGCGGGGATGGGCTTACCCTTCCTTTTAAGCTCCAAAGCTATGGTGGCGTATGAATAAGTGGTTTCGTCGCCTATGTCGAGCACGCTGACCGCAAAAAGCCATTCGCGAAGCCAGTTTTCGTAGGCGGTTTTGTGACGGGACTGCGAGATTCCGAGACGATATTCGCCCAGAACGATGACGGGAACGGCGAGAAGTTCAGCCTGAGCTACAACTTGAAGCGCGGCGGGCTTCCGCGGCCGCCGACAGGGCGTTCCTGTCCAAAATCACCGCCACATCTCCGGGTCGATTTTCTCGGAGTCTTCTGCAATGCGCTTATTGACGCGCTTGGTTTCCTGCCGCAGATGCTTCAGCTTGCCCATGTGCTTCACCCACGGTTTTTCGCCCGATTTGGCGCCGCTTGAGAGTTTTTCCTTGACGGCTTCGGTGACAAATTCGCGGAGCGCGATGCCGCGCTGGGCTGCGACGGACTTGGCGCGGCGGAAAATAGAGTCCGGGATTTCCAAGCTCGTCTTCATAACGTGATTCTCCCATATTTTGGGAGAAGGACAATGGAACGGTCTGAGTCGCCGCGAAATGTTTTGCTCCGCAATAGGTAACGTTACAAAATAGACGCGCGCGGGAAGAGGCAAAGAAAGTCTGCTACGGTGAGGAAGTGCGTTCCAAATGAGGTAGGGTCGTGAACAAAACAATTAATTTGGTGCTGATGATTTTGATGGCAGGGTTGTGTGTGGCCGAGGGCGTGAACATCGTGCGGAACGGCGCGAACGCGAGAAATGTGCTGTTTTGTCTGCTTTTTGCTGCGTTCGCGATCCGCCGGCTAATGATTCACCGCAAACTGAGTTAGCGACGAACGCGAATTCGTGCCATTAGAATCCGCGTGACTTACAAACGATTCTGATTTCGTTTTGCCGTCGGAGATTCGTGGCAGTATCATTCGAGAAGCTTTCTGGAGCAACGCCTGCAACAATCGAGATTTCCACCAGTGTCCGAAAAACAGAAACGGTCCTCTCGGGTCTCATTACGGCACAAGGTCGTGTTGAAGCTCGTGTTTGGAGCCGCGTTACTGACGGCGCCGCTTGCCTATACAGGTCAGCAGGGCCACCAACACGGCAGCATGCCCGGAATGGACATGCACGATGAGGGCATGAGCGACATGGGCCCAAGCATGGCGGCCATGGCCGGTCATATGTATATGACCCCGCTACGGACAAAGCAGCCTGGGGACAAGGAAAAGACGATCGCGGTTGTGGCCACAGTGAAGGCAGCTATCGAGCACTACACGGATTACCGCAAGGCTTTGGCTGACGGATACGTCATCGCCAACCCGAAACTCAAGCAGCCGCAGTATCACTTCATGAACCAAGCCAATACGCGGGAAGCCGATCTCCGTTTCGACCCGAGCAAGCCAACAGCTCTGCTCTACCGCCGGACCCCGATGCAGGAATACAAGCTGGAGGGCGTGATGTTCACGGCCAGCCCGGACGCAACCGAGGATGAGCTGAACGAACGCATTCCGCTCAGCATTGCGCGCTGGCATAGGCACGTCAACGTGTGTTGGGCCCCGGCGGATCGCGTAGAGGACTACAAAGCCGCCCGTCCCAAGTTCGGCATGTTTGGCTCCATAAAAACCGCAGCAGCCTGCGCAGCCGAACGGGGAGACTTCCATCCGTATATGTTCACCTGGATGATCCACATTTTCCCGTACGAGCCTGACTTCAAAGATGTTTTCTCCATGAACGACGACGTCGCCCACGTGCATTGATCCGCGGCGGCTTCGTTGCGCCCCCTGCCTCTGTTAACCATTATCGGAGTCACGCGTTATAGCTAGTGAAGGGCAGCCCGGGAGTTGTGCGGTGGCCCGCCGCAGCAGGGCGAGCTGAAGAAGTGGTTGACGGGTCGAGCTAACAAAGTGAACTAAGTATTAGTAAGAGTAATGATTCTGGCGAAGAGCCAAAAAAGCCGCGCGAAACTTTCGGTACTGCGTCAACAGCGGTTGGCGGCGGGGTAGAGGCCGAGGACGCGGAGGAAAGTGGTGGCTGGGCGAACTTCGGCGAGGGCCGAGTCGAGAGCTGCGGGAGAGTTGGCTTCGACGTCGAGATAGAACTGATATTCAAAGGGCCGCCCGTGGATGGGGCGGCTTTCGATTTTTTGGAGGTTGACGCCGTGGCGGGAGAAAGGTTCGAGTGCGGCCAGGAGAGCACCCGGTTTGTGGGCGAGGCGCAGGGCGAGCGAAACTTTGATCGCGGACGGCGGCGCGGCCTGGCCCACTTGTCGAACCGTTAGTTCCGCCATGAGATCGGTCAAGGCAGGCGAAAGAGAGCGAGCGGTATTTGGTTCGTGAGGAATTTCTCCTCTTTCGACCGGGATGAGGAGAACGAAGCGTGTGAAATTTTCAGGATTGTCGTGAATATTTTCGGCAAGGACAACGCCGCCGTAGATGGACGCCGCGCGCCGGGAAGCGATCCCAGCGAAGGATTTGTCGCCTCGGGCCATGACTTCTCGCACGCTGCCAGCCGTGTCTTCGGTTGGCACTCGCCTTAAATCGGGATGTGCGAGGAAAAACTTTTCGCATTGGGCGAGCGCGACAGGATGCGAAGAGACGGAACGAAGGCCGCCGAGGGTAGCGCCGGGCAAGCCGATGAGCTGATGCTCGATGGGCAGGATCGTTTCCGCGACGATGCCGAGATCGCTTTCAAGGAGCAGGTCGTAGACGCGGACGACGGAGCCGGCGAGCGTGTTTTCGACGGGAGCGAGCAAGGCGTCGGCGGCGCCTTCTGAGATTGCGGCGAAAGCGGAATCAAAGGTCGGGCGGGGAATGGTGGCGATGGAATCGCCGAGAAGCTGAACGGCGGCGGCTTCGCTGAAAGCGCCGTGTTCGCCCTGGAAGGCGACTCGAGCGGATTTGAGTTCTGACGCGGAGTTTTGTTTGCCAGAACTGCCAGCCAATGCGGCCTCCGTTTTCGATTCCGCAGCCTCATGCTGCAGCGATTTAGTCTTGCCAGACCGGAGTATAATGCAACGCATGATGCCGAAACGCGCCGCAGTAACCCGACCGCAGTCCGTTGAGTATGCACCATATTATGAAACTTACGTTTCGCTAATTCCGGGCGACGATATTGTCGGCGTGCTGGAAGCGCAGCGCGTGCAGATGGCGCAACTTCTGGCGGCGCGCAGCGAGCGAGAAGGGAATTTTCGCTATGCGCCAGGCAAGTGGTCGGTGAAGGAAGTGATCGGCCACATTTGCGATGCGGAGCGGATTTTTGCATACCGCTTGCTGCGCATTGCGCGTGGGGACGAGACGCCGTTGGCTTCGTTCGAGCAGAACGATTACATTGCGCCGGGGGCGTTCGGCGAGCGGACATTGGCCGATTTGGCGGCGGAATTTGCCTCGGTGCGAGCGGCGACGCTGGCGCTCGTGCAGAGTTTGACTGCGGAGGCCTGGGTACGTCGCGGCACGGCCAGCGAGAAAACCGTTTCAGCGCGGGCGCTGGCCTACATTATTGCCGGGCATGAAGTTCATCACCGGAAGATTTTGGATGAGAAGTATTTTCCGGCGATTCCGCGGGCGTAGAAAACCAGTCTTCCGTTTTCACCCCTCAGTCTTTCCGTCAAAGACGCCAAATAATCAGCAATGCCCGGTCTGTCGGTCGAATTTCGTGGCTTTCGGTCCGGGGAACGCCATTCGCGAAATTTAATGAGGGGCGAGTGCATTGCCGGCGCCGCCGACCTGATAGAGGCGGGGGATGCGGGCTTCGACCGGAGGAAGGGCAGGCGGAGCCGCGTGGGGTTCGGATTGATACCAGTAGGCGACGGAGAAGAAATTGTCGGATCGGACGTTGGCGTGGCCGTGTTCGATCGTAGCGCGCAAGGATTTCGTGAATGGAATGGGCGAGTCGAGATGGAAGCGGTAGACGGAGCTTCGACTTCCGGCGTGTTCTTCGCCTTTTACGGGCGCGCCCATCAAGCCGTAGGCGAAGGAATGTGAACCGAAATCCCACGCACCGAGAAAATAGTCTTCGGAACCGGTGCCGTTGATGGACGGTAGTGATTCGCCGTCGACGAAAAACATGTCGTCGCCTTCACCCCACCAGCCGTCCTGATTTTGCAGAACGGACAGGGTGACGCCGACGAAATGGCCGCGGCCGGTCGCTTCGAGCCAGGTGTAATTGTCTTTTCCATCGAGATTTTTCTTGTCGTTCACTTTGGCGTCGCCATTGGAAGACCAATCGGAAGTCCAGCCTTTGGCGGGCGATTGCTGGCGATATTGGGCGTGGAAGTAGAGCGTGTCCGGGGCGAGCTGCTTCGCGCAGGCGCGATAGTCAATGTTGAAATAAAACGCGTCGACCTTTTCTCTGCCCTCGTTCGTGACGGAGATGTGGGCGCGCTTTTGAAACGGCATGGCAAAGAAAGAGTTGAGCGCCTTGTCCGGCGAAACGGCGAGCGGGACCGATTGATAGAGAAAATATTGACCGAGACCGAGACCGAAAAAGTCGCCGATGGGGGCTTCGACGCTGGGAGAGGATTCGCCGTCCCAGTTCATGCGAAGGACAAGCTTTTTGAGATGGAAGTCTTCGGGAGAGGCGATCGTGATCCAGATGTGCGTGATGACGCCCGGGCCGTTAACGTCGAGCAGATCGAGCGTAGCGCCGGGGGAAATCGGACGGGCATCGGCGTTGCCGCCGCTGCGGTCGTAACTGGAGACGCGCTTTTGTACGTAGTCATGCGGCCGGGTGAGCGAAAGGAGCGATTCCGCATTGCCAGAACAGGATTGCGCGTTGAGAGGCGCGGGAAGAAAAATGGATAGGGCGAGAAGAAGGAGATTGCGCACGGGAAGCCTCGCGACGAAAACTTCGGACGTAAACTTGCCGATCAAAGCGAGAGTTTAGCACTGTTGGTCTTGCCGAGGGCGCGCGGGCGGCGCGACAACACTTTCTTTAGCGTCGGCTTGGTCGCCAGGTTGCGGAGGCAGGGCGACGCGAGACTGGGCGTAGTAACTACAAGCAAAGGAGCAGGCCGCAGGCCAAAGTGACAGACGCGAAGCGAAAAATTACAGTGTCCTAATGCGTGAATACCAAGTCCTAGTACCCGTTAGCAACCCGAACTAGGAAAACCGCGGGTCTATGGGGCGTATCGCGCGGCTCTAGAAATCGTGAAGGCTTGATTTGCTAGCGGGGGGCACGGCTGATAAAATTCTAAGTTTGCCGGGTCATCGCCGTTTGAGTTCGGGTAGGAACGGCGCGACGCGGCAACCTCCAGAATGAGCGGGTGACCGCGCAGAAGTCCTAGTGAAACGCAAACCGTGCGCGATTTTGAGCGCAGTGGGTTCCGGACCCGGCGACGGGTTCCAGCCGAAGGGAGATTCAGCGTGGCAAAGTACGATGTGGCGATTATCGGGAGCGGGCCCGGTGGATACGTTGCGGCGATCCGCGCCGGTGAGCTGGGGCTGAAGACGGTTGTTGTAGAGAAGGATCCGTTTCTTGGCGGGACGTGCCTGCATGTCGGCTGCATTCCCACGAAAGTTTTGCTGCATCACGCGGAGATTTACGATCACTTTAAAGAAGCTGGCGAGTACGGAATTGAAGTGAGTGGTGTGAAATTGAATTGGGGTTCGACGCTGGCGCGCAAAGACAAAATCGTGAAGAAGCACGCCAAGGGCATCGAGTTTCTTTTCAAGAAGAACAAAGTGGAATGGGTGCAGGGCTGGGGACGGTACGAGGGCCCGGGGAAGATTAGCGTCGAAAAAGACGGCAAGAAGACCACGATTGAAGCGTCGAATGTACTGATGGTGAGCGGCTCGGAAGCGCGAGCGCTGCCGGGGATTGAGCCGGACCATAAAACGATCTTGACGAACCGGTCGATTCTGGAGCTGCCGGAGATTCCGAAGACGCTGATTGTGGTCGGAGCGGGCGCAGTCGGCGTGGAGTTTGCGTCGATCTACAATTCCTTTGGGACACAGGTGACAATTTTGGAAGCGTTGCCGCGCGCGGTGCCGGTGGAAGACGAAGAGATTTCGGTGGAGCTGGAGAAGACATTCAAGAAGAAAAATATTGCGATTCAGACCGGCTGCAAAGTGGACAGCGTGAAAAAAGACGCGAAGGGCGTAACCGTTTCGTTTACGGACAAGGACGGTAAGGCGCAAACGCTGCAGGCGGAGAAGCTATTGTTGGCCGTTGGCCGCAAGCCGATGACGGACGGCTGCGGCTTGGAAAAATCGAAGGCGAAACTCGAGCGCGGATTTGTGCATGTTGGCCCGACGATGGAAACGGCGGAAAAAGGCTTGTACGCGATTGGCGACATCGTGGCAGGGCTGCCGCAACTGGCGCATGCGGCGATGATGGAAGGAATCGTGGCGGTGACGACGATCGCAGGCAAGCCGGCGCAGCCGATTCGCAAGGACCGCATTCCGAATGCCACGTATTGCGAGCCGCAAATTGGCTCAATCGGATTGACGGAGAAGCAGGCGCGTGACGCGGGATATTCGGTGAAGGTCGGAAAATTCCCGTTCGTCGGAAACAGCAAAGCGACGATTCTGAACAATCACGGCGGGTTCATTAAGGTTGTGAGCGAAGAAAAGTACGGCGAAGTGCTGGGCATTCACATCATTGGGCCGCTGGCGACGGAAATTCTGGCGGAAGCCGCCGCGGTGCTGAATCTCGAAGGCACAATCGAGGACATGATGAACATGGTTCACGCGCATCCGACGGTATGGGAAGCGATGGGCGACGCGTTTGCCAGCGTGCGCGGCTTGCAGATTAACGTGTAAGAAAGTGGCGCGAGCGTTCCAAGTCGATCTGGGTTTGATTCCGTACGCGGAAGCCTGTGCGCTGCAGAAGCGGATTGTTGCGGCTCGTAAGCTCGGCGTAATCGAAGATGTTTTGCTTTTTTGCGAGCACCCGCATGTGATTACGCAGGGGCGCAACGGAAAGCGCGAGCACCTGCTGGCGAGCGAAAGCGTGCTGCGGCAGAAGGGTGTGGAGTTTTTTGAAGCGAGCCGCGGTGGCGACGTGACGTATCACGGGCCAGGACAGGTTGTGGCGTACCCGATATTGAATTTGGGCGCGATTCGGCGCGATGTAGTTTGGTACGTCCGGCAGTTGGAAGAAGCGATGATTCGCGCGACGACGGAATTTGGAATTGCCGCCGGGCGCGAAGCCGGTAAAACGGGAGTCTGGGTCGGCGAAGGGAAAGCTTCAGAGAAATTGGCGGCGATCGGCGTGCACATCAGCAGATGGGTCACCTCGCACGGGCTGGCGTACAACGTTTCGACGGATTTGCGAAACTTCGATTTGATCGTGCCATGCGGGCTTGCTGACCGGAAAGCGACTTCCCTTGAGAAATTGCTGGGACGAAGCGTAAAGCTGGACCGAGTGAAAGCGAAACTGGCGGCGCATCTTGGCGATGTTTTCGGACTCCAGTTGCAACAGATCGCTCGCGCGGAATTGCTCGAAAAGCTGGAAGCGGTCGAACAACCGGTTGCAGCAACAGCATAGGGATTGGCGGCGGAGAAGCGAATGGCGAAAACGCTCACACGGCAGCAGCATCTGGACCTGTATTACTACATGCGGCTGAACCGCGCCGTGGAAGACACGATGGTGAAACTGTTCCGCCAGAACAAAATTGTCGGCGGACTCTATTCGAGTTTGGGGCAGGAAGCGGTTTCCGTAGGCACGGCGTTCGCGTTGGAGAAGAAAGACTGGCTGGCGCCGATGATTCGAAACATCGGGGCGCTTTTGGTGAAGGGTGTGCCGCCGCGCGACGTCTTCATGCAGCACATGGCGAAATACGATTCGCCGACCAAAGGAAAAGACGGGACGAGCCACTTCGGCGACTTGGACAATCTGCACATCGTGTCGCCGATTTCGATGCTGGGCGATTTGATTCCGGTGATGGCTGGCGTGGCCATGGCAGGGCGCTATCTGGGCCACAAGATTGTCGCGATGACGTGGATCGGCGACGGTGGCAGCTCTACGGGCGTCTTTCACGAGGGTCTCAATTTTGCCGCCACGCAGAAAGCGCCGTTCGTGCTCGTGCTGGAAAATAATTTGTGGGCTTATTCGACGCCGGTGAAGCGGCAGGTGCCGGTGGAGAATCTGGCCGACCGCGCGAAGGCGTATGGCGTGAAGAGTTTTGTCGTGGACGGCAACGATGTCGCGGCAGTGTATACCACGGCGAAGGAAGCGGTCGATCTGGCCCGCGCGGGCAAAGGTCCGATTCTGATTGAAGCCAAGACATTTCGGCGCCTGGGGCATGCGCAGCATGATCCCGCTGAATACGTCCCCGTCGAGATGAAAAAATACTGGGAAGAACGCGACCCGATTTCACGGCACGAGAAGTTTCTGTTCAGGGAAAAGTTTTTGGACGAGAAGGGCAAGAAAGAGATCGAGGCGAAAATCAGCGCGTTGCTGGAGAAAGAACGCGACTTCGCGGAGAACTCACCGATGCCGCCCGCGGAATTTGCCGAGCACGGCGTCTATTGCACGGGCGACGATTGCCACAAGATTCGCGCGAAGTGGGAACGGCCGGTGGCGGAGGTGACGCCGCCGAAGTCGAAGGTGTCTGCAGTTTGGAAGGTGGAAGGATTTGGAAGCGGCAAAGGTTCTGGCGGAGGAAGCGCACCGATTCATTTTGGCGATACAGAAACGCACGAGCAGAAGGAAGAAGCGGTTGCGCCGAACAACGGTGCAAGGAGCGCGGCGAAAAAATCCGCGAAGAAGCCGGTTGTTGCCGCGGCGAGGAAGGCAAAACGCTAATGGCACAAGTCACCTTTCTCGACGCGATTAAGCAGGCGATGTACGAGGAGATGGAGCGCGACCCCACGGTGGTTTTGATTGGCGAGGACGTGGGAGTCTATGGCGGCGCGTTCAAGACGAGCGAAGGTTTGCTTGCCAAGTTCGGCTGGGAGCGCGTGATTGACACGCCGATCAGCGAAAGCGCGATTGTCGGCGCGGCGTGCGGCATGAGCTACCTCGGCCTGCGACCGATTGCGGAGATGCAGTTCATTGATTTCATCGTCTGTGCGTTCAATCAGATTACGAACTTCGTAGCCAAGGGGCATTATTTGTGGAATGCGCCGGCGCCAATTGTGATCCGCGGGCCGGCGGGCGGCGGCGTCCATGGCGGGCCGTTTCACTCGGCCAATCCGGAGATGTATTTCGTGCATACGCCTGGGTTGAAGGTGATCTATCCCTCGACGCCCTACGACGCGAAAGGCTTGCTGAAGGCAGCAATTCGCGACAACAATCCGGTGCTTTTTTTCGAGCACAAGTTTTTGTACCGCCGCATCAAGGAAGAGATTCCCGACGGAGACTACGTCGTGCCCATTGGCAAGGCAGCCGTGCGCCGCCAAGGCAAGCATCTAACTATCGTGAGCTACGCGGCGATGATGCACACTTCGCTCGAAGCAGCGGAAGAACTCGCAAAAGAAGGCATTGAAGCCGAAGTCATCGATTTGCGCACGCTGGCGCCGCTCGACTCGGATACGATTGTGGAATCGGTGAAGAAGACAAACCGGTGCCTGGTCGTGCACGAAGACACGAAAACGGGCGGCATTGCCGGAGAGATTGCAGCGATACTTTGTGAACGCGCTTTCGGGCACCTGGACGGCCCGTTGATGCGCGTCACGGCGCTCGATACGCCGGTGCCGTACGCACCCACTCTGGAAGAGTACTTTTTGCCGAACAAGGAAAAAGTCGTGCACGCGGCGCGGGAACTGGCGAGATATTAGTTTTACGAAGCAGAGGAGAACGCAATGGCAGCCGATGTCGTAATGCCCCAGATGGGGGAAAGTATTTTTGAAGGGACGATCACAAAGTGGCTGAAGAAGCCCGGGGACAAAGTCGAGCGCGACGAGCCGCTCTTCGAGATTTCCACGGACAAGGTGGACGCGGAAATTCCGTCGCCGTCCGCCGGCGTGCTGAAAGAGATCAAGGTCAGCGAAGGCCAGACGGTGCCGATCAATACGGTGGTTGCCGTGATTGACGCGGCAGGTTCGGGCGCTGCTGCTGCTGCACCCGCTCCGGCCAAGGCAGCTCCTGCTGCGGCACCCGCTCCGGTTCCCGCCGCCGCGCCGGCGCCAAAGCCGCAAATTGTTCCTCCGCCCGCGCCGCCGCAGCCCGCCGTATTGGCTCCAGCGGCAAGCGCCGCAAAAGAAGGGACTCGCGTACACTCTTCGCCGCTCGTGCGCCGCATGGCCAAGGAACATGGCATTGATTTGACCACCGTTCCAGGCACCGGCTCCGGCGGCCGCGTCAGCAAGCAGGACATTGAAGCAGCGATTTCCGGATCGGCAGCCTCCGCGGCTGCACCGGCTACAGCACCCGCGCCAGCGCGCACCGTACCACCCCCGCCGCCGGTTGCTCCGGCTCCTTTGGCCGGAGGCGGAGGTCCCGCCGGTCACGGGACACAGTATGTTCCGTCATTGCAGCTTGGCGTGCCGCGCGAGCGCATCTACTTCGGCGATTACGAAGTGGAGCCGCTTTCCAACATGCGGCAGAAGATCGCCGAGCACATGGTCGCCTCGAAGCACGTTTCGCCGCACGTCTACTCCGTCGACGAAATTGACATGACCAAGGTCGCGACGCTGCGGGCCAAATCGAAAGACGAGTTCGAACGGAACTACGGCACGAAATTGACCTTCATGCCGTTCTTTGTGAAGGCCGCAGTGGCAGGATTGCGGGCGTTCCCAACGCTCAACTCTTCCCTTGACGGAACCAACGTCATCCGCCACAAGGAGATTAATATCGGCATTGCCGTGGCGCTTGACTGGGGCCTGATCGTTCCGATCATCAAGAACGCGGACGAGAAAAACATCCTGG